>Ga0082212_10001105_pt1 | contig 39622 bp, 33 predicted proteins | sample TergutNt197P3_FD_71548 | JGI IMG/M metagenome (GOLD analysis project Ga0082212, IMG submission 71548) | Neocapritermes taracua P3 segment gut microbial communities from Petit-Saut dam, French Guiana - Nt197 P3 | ecosystem: Host-associated > Arthropoda: Insects > Digestive system > Gut ...
TTGTTGTTCATAGGGACAAATCTTAGTTCTGTGCCATTCAAGGTTGTGAGGCAACCTTGAATGGCACTACAGAACTTAGGTTTGTCAAACTCAGCTCGCCGTTAAGTGAACAACAAAAACGTAAATAGCTATAGTGCAAACCATCTGGATATGTAGCTACAATTGAAGCTGCTTGATACCAAGTTGCGATCAAAGGATCGCATCTTGGTATCAGGGGATGCGAAAGCGGCCCCCGCAAATTTTGAAAATGCGGGCTTTGCTCGCGTTTGAAAAATTTTGGCGTTTCGCGTTCAATGTCGATTGAACGCAACTTATTATGAGTACGGAGGTAATGAAGTGAGAATAAAATCAACAATCCTGGCACTATGCATCCTGTGTATGCCTGCGCTAATAGCTCAGGAATCACAACTGGCTGTCACCCACGGCCCATACCTGCAGGAATTGACGGCTGATGGAGTCACGATTCTCTGGACTACCAGCAGCCCTTGTGTTGGTAGAGCAGAATATGGTACCGATGAGCTATCCCAGGTGGCCCAAGCCGTGCGTCACGGGCTGGTGAATGCTAACACCACACATCATGCCGTGCGGATAACCGGTCTAAAGCCAGGGCAAAAGTACCAGTACCGCCTGGTCAACACAGAGATTGCCAAATTTGGTGCATACGACACAGCCCTCGGAAAAACAGATAAAAGCGACACATACTCCTTTACAACTTTGAACCCTGCACCTGCGGAATTTACCTTTGTCGTTACCCAGGACATCCACAGTCAGGCCGAAAAATATGCCTCTCTTCTGGACAAGGTAAATGTTGAGGATGCAGATTTTGTGGTGTTGAACGGCGACATAGACAACGATCCAAAAGAAGAATCACAGATTTATTCTGGCCATCTGGATATATCTGTGCAGAGGTTTGCAAAGGAAAAACCCTTTTTGCTAGTGACCGGCAACCACGAGACCCGAGGGGCATTCGCCCGAAAGTTGTTTGATGTTTATCCCCATACATCTGGCCGACAGTATTACAGTTTCGTCCATGGTGGAGTTTACTTTATGGTGCTGGCCTCAGGCGAGGACAAGCCAGACGACCACCCTGTCTATGCAGGATTAAATACCTTTGATGACTACCGAAGGGAGCAGGCAGCATGGATAGCGCAGGAACTCCAGAGCAATGCAGCGAAATCGGCACATTATCGAATAGTCTTTACTCATATTCCGGCCTATATCAATTTCAGAGAATCTGAAAGCAGAGTGAGTGAGGGCTATACAGTCTCCCAATTGTCTAAAATCTGGTCTCCCCTCTTCCGCAACGGCAACGTAGATTTAGTCATATCGGGGCATAATCATCGCCATTCATGGAACCCCCACGGCTCGGATATTGGTGATTACGCATTATTAATCGGCTCCAACCAGGAAATAGAAACGATCAAAATCACTGAAAAGGCTATAGAAATTGATGTCCAGAGCCTGGTTGGCGAAAGTAAAAATTATCTGGTGCCTCGGCAGATGAAGTAGGCAATTGTGACAATAGCAGCTTAACTTTTCGCAGTTGGACTCCTGCAATGCCGTTTTCGAGTGCTAATGTTAACAATCACCTGTTTTAATTCTTGTAAATACGAAAGTTACATATACGCATACTTCCGATTAACTACAGCAAACGGTATAACGCCCATGCCCAGGTGAACCTCAAAAAATACCGGACTTGAATTGCCCTGAAATTGTTTCATTAATTTTCCTTGCCAGACACCATCGTATTGTTGTCCAATGTACCTGTGGTGATTTTTATCCTATCGGTGGAGTGACTATGCAGTGGTTCTACAATCTCAGAATAAAATCCAAGCTGATGGTGGGCTTTGCCATCGCCATTGCCTTTATGGCCTTTCTTGGCTTTGAGGGTATTCAGGGCCTCATGAAGGTGGGAAAGTCTGGTACTAACATTTATGACGAAGGTGTTATGGCCACCGCCCATGCTGGCAATGTCAGGGCATACCTGGCCGATGTCCGCCTTGCGTTGCGAAATGCTTTGACTGAAGAAGACTCGGCCGCCATCCGGAACCATAAGGCCAGTGCCGATGCCGCCAGTGCCAATTTGTTTGTCGAAATTGATGCCATGATAGAAATTGCCAGGGTTGCAGAGACGGATGCAAAAGCCAAAGAAACTTTTATGCTCAACCTCAAGGACGTAGCCACGGCTTTTTGGAGAAATTCTGATGGAATAATAAACGACCTGTTGAACGGACGGCGTGAACAGGCCAGGATGACCCTGAGAAATCCTGAGCTGATTGCTGTTGCCAACAAGGTGGGCGAGTTGGCTACAGAAGTTACAGAAATAATCAATACCGCAGCCATAACATTGAAACAGAATAACGACAGTACGGTCAGGTCAGCCATTACTATGATGACCATTACGATTGTCATAGCCGTAGTGCTGGCCATATTGATGGGCACATTTATTTCCACATTTATCGTCAATAACCTTAATAAGCTGGGGGGAGTGATAGGCAGGCTGGCGAGCTACGACCTTACCGTAGAATCGAAAGCTGAGTACAGGGATGAAGTGGGCCAGATGGCTGATTCACTTGGATTCACGGTTGTGGAGCTTAGGTCTCTCATTCGCAACGTTGCCCAGGATGTCCACGGCGTGGCCAGCGGCTCCACCGAGCTGTCGGCTGCCGCTGAAGAAATGTCTGCCACCACGGACGAAATAGCAAGCAGCACCAACACCCAACGGTCCGGCGCAGAGAGAATAGCCACTGCAATGACGGAGTTGTCTGCATCCATTGAGGAAGTAAGTAAGGGAGCAAATGCGTCCCTGGCACAGTTGGAGGAGGCCATAGACGCAACTCGCCAGGGCAACGAAGCTGGTGAAGCCACCAAGGCCGCGATGGATGACATTACCCAGACCACCGGACGCATCGCCCAGGCAATCGGCGTGATTCAGGAGATTGCCAATCAGACTAATCTCTTGTCTCTAAACGCCGCCATTGAAGCGGCCAAGGCAGGGGAACAGGGTAAAGGCTTTGCTGTCGTAGCAGAAGAGGTAAGAAAATTAGCTGAGCGCAGTGCAACTTCAGCAAAAGAGATAGCCCAGCACAACATTGAGGCCCGCAACTCAGTATCAAAGGGCGGAGAATTGGTAGCCTCCACTGTCGATCTGCTGCATCAGATAAGGGCCAGCTTAGACCAATTTGCCATACAAACCAGGGAGTCTGTGGCATCTTCTGCGGAGCAGGCATCTGCAGGCACTGATGTTGCCAAACAGATAGAACACAGTGCGGCAGAATCTCAGTCCGTGGCATCCGCCACTTCACAGATGGCCGCCACCACATCCGAAATTTCCCGCACAGCCCACGACCTGGCCCGCCTGGCCACTGACCTCCAGGCTGAAATCAAGAAGTTTAAGCTGGAATAATAATTTTACTGGTAAGGAATGTAACCTGTTCAGTATCCATTGAGCCGTTTTGAAAGCCGGGCTGATTTTAGTTTTGGAATTTTCTCCAGTACTGAAACCCGGTTGGATTTTTATTTTCAAATTTATTACAGTTTTGAAATTTATTGTGATAATCTGCTATTTCTGACTTAATCCTGTCATAATAGTAGTTAAAGGGGGCAACATGAACTGGTATTACAACCTGAAAATGAAGACGAAGCTACTACTGGGCTTCTTCATAACTATCATGCTGACGATCTGGGTCGGTGCTGAGGGGATGCGCTCTATTGCCAAGATCAGTGACGCAGATGTCAGAATGTACGAGATCGGCCTCAAGTCCACTGAATATGTCGGCACTCTGACCAGTACGTTGCAGGAAGTGCGGGTCGTGCTGCGGGATGCCATACTGAGGACGGACGCTGAGGACTTGCGCCGCCTTAAAGACAACTATGAGAATCTCTGGAAAACCTACATGGAAACGGCTGGCGAAATAGTGAGGCTGTTCGAGTCCGTAGGAAACCAGCCGCTACTGGCCGAAACAAAAAAGACGGGGACATCCAGGGCGGAATACCACAGGCTCGCAGATATTGTAGTGAATTTGGGGGTAGCCAACAGAAATGACGAGGCCATGCGAGCCTACGCCAATCGGGAAATAACCGATGCCACGGTGGCTGTCCTGCAGGACATGAAGAACCTCACAGAGGCGATAGACAGAACTGCGACTACGCTGCTCAACAATAATAAGTCCACCGCCAGGAGAGCCTACACAACGATGAGTATTACCATTGCGAGCATTGCCATCTTCTCAATATTGATGGGCACTTTCATAGCCAACTTCGTAGTCAGGCAGTTAGCCAGACTGGGAGGCTACATGAACCGTCTGGCCCACCACGACCTCACCGTTGAGTCCAGGGGCGAGTACACAGATGAATTGGGGGCAATGGCCGATGACGTGGGGAAGGCAGTCACGGAACTGAAAGAGCTGATAAACCATATCTCCCAGGAAGTTGAGGGTGTTTCGAGCGGCTCCACAGAGCTATCTGCCGCTGCCGAGGAGATGTCTGCCACGACAGAGCAAATAGCCAAAAGCTCAGAAGTCCAGAAGAGCGGTGCCGAAAGAATAGCCACCGCAATGACCGAGCTGTCGGCCTCCATTGAGGAAGTCAGCAGAGGCGCAAATGCATCCCTGACACAACTCGAGGATGCCATTGATGCAACCCGTCAGGGCAATGAGGCTGGTGAAAGCACCAAGAATGCAATGGGGGACATCACCCAGACCACGGGTCGCATCGCCCAGGCAATCGGAGTCATACAGGAAATCGCAAACCAGACTAACCTACTGTCTCTCAACGCTGCCATCGAAGCGGCCAAGGCCGGGGAACAGGGTAAAGGCTTTGCAGTCGTGGCAGAAGAGGTCAGAAAGCTGGCAGAGCGCAGTGCCACTTCGGCCAAAGAGATTGCCCAGCATAACATCGAGGCCCGCGATTCAGTGACAAAGGGTGGCGATATGGTTAGCACAACCGTGGCACTGCTGGAAAAGATCAGAACCAGCCTTGACCGGTTTGCCGTTCAGACAAGGGAGTCTGTGGCCTCTACCCAGGAACAGGCATCTGCCGGAGGGGAAGTGGCGAGGCAGGTGGAGCAGAGCGTCCAGGAAGCCATCGCGGTGGCATCGGCTACAGCCCAGATGGCAGCCACCACGTCCGAAATTTCCCGCACGGCCCACGACCTGGCCCACTTTGCCACCAAATTGCAGACAGAAGTGAGTAAGTTTAAGCTGACCTAACATCAGGCACTCTAATCTTTGGAAGGACATATGTTCAATCTGAAAAACTTTACTTTCCTGTTATTTATTGCATGGCTTCCTGTTTCAGCACAGATAGAGCCACCCAAGGTAGGTGGACTTTTCCAGGTTTGGTACACCCAGATGATGGACAGCAATCTCCGCTACTTCGACCAATACTCAACGGGCTATTTGACACCGTTTATGGGCGTGGCACCTCAGTACAAGGAAAACACTCTGGCAATCAAGAGGATTGACCTCAAGGTGAGCGGCAGGATTTCAGACAACGTCGAATACTACATCAATATTGACCCCACCATCAACAACACCGGCCCCACTTCGGTTCTGCTCCAGGACGTATTTATCAAGTATAAGATGCCCCACCAACTCGAACTCATGGTCGGGCAGTTCAAGCCCTTTCAGACTCTGGATGGCTTTACTCCGCCTCCCAATTATCTGTTCGTAGAATATACCCAGCTTGCAAACCTTTTCACTCCACGCGACAGGGGTGCATGGCTGAGCAAGGGCTTTGGCGATCCCAGTGCCCTGGGCGGACGCATCCACGTCGGCATGGTAAATGGCAACACGAAAGCCAACGATGCCAACGCACAAAAAGAGATAGTTGCCAGGCTGGACATGAATTATGGCAGACAGCACACCTTCGGAGCTTATGCAATGCAGGGCGGGAGTGACCAGGCCGATAATGGCTCATTGAATGCAAAGGTATTCCAGGGGCCTGATGCTCCAAGCCAACAGGAAGTACTGGACAACAATGACAAGACGGATCACTATGGCATCTTCTATGTTTTCCAGAATGAAAAATTTTATGCATCTGGAGAAGTCATGACAGGTCTTTGGGGTAGGCGCGCCTTCCCGTCAGTGTACAGTGGTGCTACCGCCCCACCCTTAAGTGCCAACAGGGTTCACCTGGATCAGAGCTTCCTTTCGTACGTAGGAGTCCTTGCATATACCCACAACAGGCACCACAAATTCCTCGCCCGCTATGACATGATGGATTACAACTACGGCGATAAGTGGTACACAAGCAGCAACCCATATATCCAGGAATCAGGTGACTACTCGCCCAAGATCACTGAAGTGACATTTGGGTACACCTACGTGTTTTTGCCCGATAGGTACTCGGCGGCCAATATCAAGGTCAACTACACTATGCGTAGTAAGAACTTCATGTATCCAAGGGACGGGCAGTCCGGCCCACAGGGCGGCGATTCTTTAGTGATAGCGTTCCAGGTTGGCTTTTAATGTGATTCATTATTCTTAACATCGGTTTTGCTCGCGTTTGAAAAAAAATCTCGGTGCTGTCCTGCTGCGAGCAGAAGTACGTAAGTTCAAACTAAAATAACAATTACGTTTTGATCATTGCTAGTGGCTAGTGCAATGTAACACTTAAATGTTGCATTGCACTGGCCACGAATTTTGTGTCCTGAGATAACAGACTTTAATCATTACTGGTAGCTGGTATCATATCCATTGTGACGATGGAGTTGGCCATGGACTGGTACCGCAATCTAAAAATAAGGTACAAGCTGATGCTTGGCTTTGCCGTGACAGCTCTACTAACAGTGGTTGTTGGAATGGTGGGCCTTAATGCGTCCCACAGGATAATACTTGCCAACAGGGTGATGTATGACGAAGGTATCTTAGGCACTGCACTGGCTGGTGACATGGGGCGCTCCTATGGCACCCTGCGTTCCCACCTGCGGGACGTGGTTATGGATACAGACTTGGCACGAAACAGAGTCTCAAAAGCGGCTTACGACAGATTCAAAACAATCATGCACGAGGATGCGGAAAAAATTGAGGAGAGGGCAAAAGCGCACCACGATACCATCAGATTTAGCAAGGTAGAGTTGCTTCTTAAACAGATGGATGCTTATTTTATACTTGCCGATGAAATCATGCGACTCGCCCTTGACGGTCAGAAGACGCAGGCACAACAGCTCCTGAGGTCTCCAGGAGCTGAAGCAAACTTTACCAGATTTTCTGAAATGCTTGATGACCTGGTGGATTTCATGAAGCAGGGTGCTCATAACCTGAGTGTGGAGAGTGACAAGGCATTCCGGCGGTCAATCACAGACATCGTAGTGCTTGGCATTGTCGCAGCCATCCTGGCATACGTCCTGGGCATGTTCATCTCCAGCCTGGTAGTTGGTAACATCAATAAGGAACTAAGGAGCATTCATAGGGTTGCAAGCGGAGACCTGACGGTCAAATCAAAGGCAGAATATAGTGACGAACTAGGACAGATGGCAGATGCCATAGGCGAAATGGTTGGCAGTCTGCGGAATCTCGTCGTTGGTGTACATACTGACGTAGACGGCGTAGCGAGTGGTTCAGTAGAGCTGTCTGCCGCAGCCGCAGAAATGTCAAACGCTTCCAATGAAATTGCCCGCAGTGCAGAGGCACAGAAATTTAGTGCGGAAAATATGTCTGCCTCAATGTTGGCCCTTTCCGGCTCCATCGAGGATGTAAGCTCCAGTGCCCAAAAGTCACTCAATCAACTGGAATCGGCCCTTGAAGCCGCAGACAGGGGCAACACCGCCGGAGAAGAGACAAGACTGGCAATGGAAGATATAACCGAGACTACGGGCCGTATAGCCTTAGCCATCGGAGTCATCCAGGATATCGCCAACCAGACCAATCTGTTATCCCTAAATGCCGCTATGGAGGCCGTAAAGGCTGGGGAACAGGGCAAGGGCTTTGCTGTCGTGGCGGAAGAAGTCAGGAAATTGGCCGAGAGAAGCGGTACTTCTGCCAAAGAAATAGCCAAATACAATATAGATGCCCGTAAGTCAGTCCAACGCGGTGGTGAGATGGTTACCACCACTGTGGAATTACTCAACAAGATCAAGGTCAGCCTGGGCCAGTTTGCCGTCCAGACCAGGGATGCAGTCGATGCCTCGGCAGAGCAGGCTTCTGTTGGCAGCGAAGTGTCAAACCAGGTAGGTAGAAGTGTCGCAGAATCTGCCGCCGTAGCCTCATCCGTAGCAGAGATGTCGGCAACCACAAATGAGATTGCCAACACTGCCTCAGAGCTGGCAGAACTATCCAAAACCCTCCAGGGCCGGGTTAGGAGGTTCAAACTATGACCAGTTGCAGTTCTAATACCAGGATGCGATCCAAGGATCGCATCTTGGTATCATTGGCAGCGTCAATTTCGTTTTGGCGTTTCGCGTTCAATGTCAATTGAACGCAACTTAGTATAAGTTCTAACCGAAAGGAGGTGAGTGGAATGGAATCCGACAGTAACAGCTGCAGCCCAGAGCCTGACGGGCAACACCGTGAAACTGTGGCTGGGATTCTATTCTGCCACCCTGAATCGATGTAGCTCATAAGCGCAAGGGCTGTACATTCCATTGTTAGTGATCGCAGTATGGAGGTAACAGCCGATGAAAAAACCAAAGGGCAATATTCTGGAAACAAAGAAAGCACTCGCGGAAAAGCTACGCCGTGAGGAAGTACATAAAAGGATGCGTCTGGCCGCATCCGCAGAAATAGAAGATTTGCTGAGAAAATTCGGAACGTCCCTCGAGAGGGGATTAAGCGAAGACTTGGCAGATTACTTCAGGGATCGCTTCGGTGACAACAAGGTCATCCACGGCAAAAAAGAATCGCTGCCAAAGAGGATCACTGCAGCTTTCATAAACCCGTTTACATTGATCCTGATAGTACTTGCGCTGGTTTCGGTTATTACAGATATAGTGTGGGCCGATGCCGGAGAGGTTGACGCAACGGCAGTGATCATCATTATGACGATGGTGCTTGTATCAGGCGCACTGCGGTTCATGCAGGAGACAAAGAGCGGCCACGCTGCCGAAAACCTGCTGAAAATGATAAAGACCACTACAAATGTGCGCCGTCAGGAAACGGGGGATCAGGAAATACCCCTTGACGAAGTCGTGGTAGGCGACATAGTGCAATTGGCTGCGGGTGACATGGTGCCTGCCGATATGCGCATAATCCATGCAAAGGACTTATTTATCAGCCAGGCAGCTCTCTCTGGTGAAAGCGAGCCGGTAGAAAAAGTTCCCACCCCTGGGCAGGGCAACATCAGCTCGCTGATAGAGGCACCCAACCTGGCCTTCATGGGATCAAACGTCATCTCAGGCAGTGCTACCGGCATAGTCGTGGCCACAGGTGGCGACACATTCTTCGGCGAAATGGCCAGGACTGCTGTCGCAAAGCCAGTGAAAACGAGCTTTGAAAAGGGCCTCAATTCTGTATCCTGGGTATTGATTCGCTTCATGTTGGCGATGGCCCCTGCAGTCCTCTTTGTCAACGGTTTCACGAAAGGTGACTGGGTAGAGGCAACACTGTTTGCACTCTCGGTGGCGGTGGGATTAACCCCGGAAATGCTCCCCATGATTGTCACCACTTGCCTCGCAAAAGGTGCGGTGGCAATGTCAAGGGAAAAGACCATCATCAAAAACCTCAACTCAATTCAAAACCTTGGCTCCATTGACATTTTGTGTACGGACAAGACTGGCACCCTGACACAGGACAAGGTAATACTGCAGTACCACCTCAACATTCATGGACAGGAGGATATAAGGGTGCTGCGGCACGCTTTCCTCAACAGCTATTACCAGACGGGGCTGAAAAACCTGATGGACAATGCCATTATCAGCAGGACTCTGGAGGAGCAGCACGAAGTTGAAGAGTTGCATGGTATTGAAGGTAAGTTTACAAAACTGGACGAGATACCTTTTGACTTTGAGCGCCGCCGCATGACTGTAGTGGTCTCTAACGGCAAGACTCAGATGATTACAAAGGGCGCGGTAGAAGAGATGCTGTCAGTCTCGGCTTATGTCGAGTTCGAAGGGAAAGTCGAGCCTCTGACTGACGAAATCAGAGACTACATACTCCGAAAGGTTGATGATCTGAACGAAGATGGAATGAGGGTCATCGCAGTCGCCCAAAAAACCAATCCATCCCCCGCAGGTGCCTTTTCTGTGGCTGATGAATCTGACATGGTTCTGATGGGCTACCTGGCCTTTCTCGACCCTCCCAAGGAATCCACCGCTGATGCCATCAGGGCACTGCACGAGCATGGAGTTCGCGTCAAGATACTTACAGGGGATAACGACAAGGTGACTCGCTGCGTTTGCCGCCAGGTTGATCTCTCCGTTGACCGCATACTTCTCGGCTCAGATTTGGAGTCCATGGACGATGACTCTCTGGGTACGGCAGCAGAGGAGGTAACAGTATTTGCCAAGCTCTCCCCACAACAAAAAGCAAGGGTCATCTCTGTACTGCGGAATAATGGCCACAGCGTCGGATACATGGGGGATGGCATCAACGATGCTGCGGCGATGAAGGCATCTGACGTTGGCATTTCCGTTGACACTGCGGTTGACATTGCAAAGGAATCAGCTGACGTTATCCTGTTGGAAAAAGATTTGATGGTACTGGAAAAAGGGCTGATCGAAGGACGCAAGATATATGCAAACATGATTAAGTACATCAAGATGACAGCCAGTTCAAATTTCGGCAACATGTTTTCTGTTCTGGCAGCAAGTGCGTTTCTGCCCTTTTTACCCATGTTTCCGCTCCAGATCATCATGCTCAATCTCATCTATGATTTGTCCTGCACCGCAATCCCGTGGGACAACGTAGACAAGGAATATGTCACTGTGCCAAGGAAATGGGATGCGTCTAGCATCGGCAAGTTCATGCTGTGGATTGGGCCCACCAGCTCTGTATTTGACATCACTACCTATTTGTTGATGTACTTCGTCATTTGCCCGCAGTTTGTATCAGACGGGCTGCTTTACACCCAAATTGCAGACGGAGCGGCAATTCAAACGGGCCTGTTCGCCGGCCTCAACATGAAAGTAGCTTATGTGATGTTGTTCCAGACTGGCTGGTTCGTGGAGTCAATGTGGACCCAAACGCTTGTAATCCACATGATTCGCACACCTAAAATCCCATTCATACAAAGCCGGGCATCTGCCACCCTCACCTTACTCACTTTTGCCGGTATCGGGACGCTGACCTTTATCCCCTTCACAGAACTAGGGAAAAAGCTGGGGCTTGCCCCCCTGCCCAAGGAATTTTTTCCATGGCTACTTCTGACGGTCTTCCTTTACATGGTGTTAGTGACTGTGTTTAAGAAAATTTTCATCAGTCTGCACGGAGAGCTTCTGTAATTGAAAACTCTGCCTATTCAGGTAAGCATCAACACAATTCCGTTGCTGCAAAACCCCAATGGGCTTTGAAAATGGCCCTATTACCTGGTGCAATGCAACAATTAAGCGTTACATTGCACTAGCTTGTTGCCCCTTCTAAAAAGGACACATAAGCATCTTTGGCCTTTAGGAACGCGGCTTCAGATTCTTCATACTCGCGCTTCAGCACGGCCAGGCTTGCACTCTTGCCGCCTTCGCTGACTGCTCGGTCATACTGCGCTGCCTTGACTTTCAGTTCATCAGCTTCTTTTGCGTACTGTTCTGCCTCATGTAAGATTTCATCAACCTTCTTGGCTAACAGGCTCGCCTTAGACTTGGCACCATCGGCTTCTCTGGCAAAGTCTGATGCCTTCTTTGCTGCCTCATCAGCTATCCTGGCGTAGTGCGAGGCCTCTGCCTTTACGGCCTCTACAACCATGGCATAGTGGGCGGCCTTTTCTTCGGCTTCCTGAACCGATTTGCTTATCTCGGAAATTGGCTGTACGCTACCCATGTCCCACCCCCAAAACGCTATACTACACAAAAAATCATCTTACCATAGAACAAGCCCTGTCGAGTACACCTCTTCAGTAAATTCATATTTACATCCGAGCCAAATTCAATATCTCCGAATTATTTTGGCTGCAATTTGGTCAGAGTCTCCGTCTACACTGGCTGAATCGCTGGCTGTTTTAATAACAATTTCAGCACTCGCCCTTGCATTAGCGACAATCTCTGCCACAAAAGAGTCTTGCGAATTGCGCAATATTTCCTGCACCGTCCCGCTCTGGACTAACTGGCCTCTGTTCAGCACTGCAATGTAATCCGCCAAATAGATAGCATCTGTCAGGTCATGGGTGGAAAAAACGGCTGTGGTGCTGGTATCTTTTAGTATCTTTCCCAGATCGTCAAGCAACAGCCTCTTGCTTGGTGAGTCCAGCGCAGAAAAGGGTTCGTCCAGCAGCAACACATCAGGCTCAAGGGCAAGTGCCCTGGCGAGGCTTACGCGCTGTGATTCGCCTCCTGAGAGTTTGCGGGCAGAGCGGTCAAGCAAGCCTGAAATACCTAGTAGTTGAGCCGTTTGCCCCACTCGTTGCTGCTTTTCGACCCCTGAAATGCCATGAAACCTCAAACCTGATTCTATATTGGCTCTGACAGTCGTACTGAATAAAAGCGGTTCCTGAAAGGCAAGGGTGACGTGGCGGCGCAACTCTGCCCACCTTGAGTTATCAGATAACACCCGCCCTCTGAATATAAGCCTTCCGCTGGTTATATTAAGAAGCCCTGCCAGGCAAAGTAATAGTGTGGTTTTACCGGAACCATTTGAGCCTACCACTGCCAAAACTTTGCCCTGGGCAAGTTCCAAAAATGGAACATTCAGTACCTGTTCCCCGCCCTGGGATGCGGTCATGTTTTCCAGTTGAAAGATTACACTGGCAGATGAAGTCATCTCGGTCTTTCCCGCTGCTGCAAATGTGTGAGTAACGCGTTCACTGCAAATGACAACAAGAGCAAAATAAAGCCCAGGGCCAGCGCAACATCAAAATTGCCGCGCCCGGTCTCCATTACGGTGGCGGTTGTAAGGACTCTCGTATATCCCTTGATATTGCCGCCGACCATGATCGAAGCCCCAATTTCGGATACCACGCCGCCAAAGCCAGCCATAATGGCAGCCAGGAGAGGCAGGCGAGCTTCCAGGGCCAACATCCACATCATCTGAAATTTTGTAGCACCCAGAGTTAGTATTTGCAATTTAAGGTTTGGCGGCAGGTGCTGAATTGCCGTGAGGCTAAGGCCCGCTATGATTGGCGTTGCGATAACAATTTGGGCAATTACTATGGCTGTTGGAGTATATAGCAACTCCAGAGAACCAAGAGGGCCGTTGCGCCAGAGAAATAGTGTTACCCAGAGGCCCACCACAACCGGCGGAAGCCCCATGCCTGTGTTTACCAGCGCGATTATTACGCGCCTCCCTGGGAATTTTGTCAGAGCCAGACCCATGCCAGAGCTGATGCCAAGCACCAGGCTCGCCATGGTGGCAATACCTGAAATTTTTAGAGTCAGCCATGTTATACCCAGTACTTCCCGATCCAGTTTCCAGAGCAGTTCAATCGCCCTCTTAATGCCTTCCCAGATCAAGTCCACAAATGCCTCATTTTCTGCTCACAGTTTCGGTTGCCCCTGCAAAGAGCTTGTCAGTTATTTTGTCGATATAGCTATTCACGCTTTTGTTGCTTGCTTACGGCGAGCAAAGTTTGACAAACCTAAGTTCTGTATAGCAGTTCAACTTTTTGTAGTTGAACTGCTATAACGCGTCAGGGAAAAACAGGGGCGAGCCATACTTGTCCTTTCCGTAGTCCGCTATTAGCCTTTGGACGGATTCAGAAACACAGAAGTCTGAGAATTGCCGAGCAGCTTTCGAATTGACCTTGGCGAATTTTTCATGATTGACCTCGATTACGTGATAGACATTTCGGAATATTGGATCCCCCTGGGACTGAATCAACAGGCTCAATTTTTTTTTAAGGGTCAGATAAGTCCCTCTGTCTGTGAGAGTATAACCTTTTTTTTCGTCCGTGACCGACAGTGTCAGACCCATACCTGTCCCAGTCTGCTTGTACCATTCTCCAACCGGATTTATGGCAGCAGATGCCCAGACCTTTTTTTCCAGGGCATGAGTTCCGCTCTCGTCTCCCCTCGAAAAAAACAATGAAGCGGTGTTTGCAATACGTGAAAACGCATCAATGCCATCTTTGGCGTTCCGCAAACCTGCTGGGTCATTTTCCGGGCCTACGATCACAAAGTCGTTGTGCATCACAATGCGGCGGTTAATGCCAAAGCCATCCTTGATAAACTCTTCTTCCGCTTCGGGACTGTGAACCAGTAGAACATCTGCTTCGCCGCGTTTACCCATGGCCATTGCCTGACCTGAGCCAACCGCTATGGTTTTTACCAGATAGCCGCGCTCTTTTTCAAAAATTGGGATTAAGACATCCAGTAAACCAGAGTCCTGTGTGCTGGTTGTCGTTGCAAGTATCAAAGTCTGCCTTGTTTGAGCCAGGATAGGCGTGCAAAAAACAAGGATTGAGCACGCCAGGACAAGTTTAATAGTGGAAAGGCTTTTCATTTGGAAGCTCCATGAAACGATAGCTATTCCAAATTATATCGAATTGATTTCTTTTAGCATAGCTTCAAATTCTGAGAAAGCAGATGAAATGGAATTCCAGGCGAGACTCTCAATATGGCGATATTTCTTCAATACATCTATACCCATTTCGGTCAATCTCGCTCCTCCGCCATGGGGGCCTCCCTTGGACGCTTCCACGAGAGGCTCCTTAAAAAATCTGTTCATGTCTTTCACTATCAGCCAGGCTTTTCTGTAGCTCATGTTTAATTTGCGCCCAGCGGCAGAGATTGATCCTGTCTGCAAAATAGCCTCCAACAGCATCGCCTTCCCCGGGCCAATCGCAATGTCTTCCCCGTAAGGAACACGTAACCTTATAATGCGGTCGGGTGAATATGTCATCATTTTCCTGCCTGAATCTGGTTTTGGTTTGGTCAGTCCTATGGTTTCAGAATTCTAATAGTTTAACTTTTTTTAGTTAAACTCAACGCACTTTACAATCGTAACAGCACGGGCAGATAGCCTACGCCTCCCATTCCGCTCCCCGCCTGGCGGCGGCTCACTCCATTACCGGCGCAGTCTAGCGCATTCGCGCTTTCACCAATGGAATTGGTAGGTTGCTTTGGCAGTCCACCCACAAATGCAGGTTGTTCCGATTTTGAAGGGCATGACTATAAGCTATAATCAGGAATTTTTTCCGCCGCTCTTGCTGGCCTGTTTAATATATTTGTCGAGGATCAGGCTGACATCGGTGGGGGTGACAGGGCCGTAGACCTGGTCGTCAATCATAATCACGGGTGCGAGTCCGCATGTTCCGACACATCGTGCGGCCTCCAGGGAGAATAGACCATCCTTGGTGGTTTCGCCGAAGTTGATACCCAATTCGTCCACGAGTTTCTGGCTGACTTTTTCAGAGCCTTTAACATAGCAGGCGGTACCCATGCAGACATTTATTATGTGCTTGCCTCTGGGCGTAAGGCGAAAATAGTGGTAGAAGGTGGCAACGCCTGTCACCTTTGTAAGGGGTATTTGGGCTAGTTGGGATACCGCATTGAGCTGTTCTTTATTGAGAAAGCCAAAGTGGGCCTGAACTTTATGCAGGATAGAAATCAGTTGACTCTCTGAATGCCCCTGCCCCCGTGACTCAGCGATATAGTCAATGACGTCCTGGGGCAGATGTTTTTCACAATCGCCTTTGACTGCTTCCCAGTTATCGGTATTTGCGGCTGGATGGCTCATCTGACCCCCCTTGGCATACGGGCTTGATAATGTGTGTGTAGCAGATCGTGTGCTTTTTGGCCGTTAGGCTCGCCTATGTAATCGGCATATAGCTTTTTGATGTCTGGATTTTCATGGGAACGCCTGAGTTGCTTATTATCATCAATTGCATATAGTGCTTTGGCACGCTGTGAGGCCAATCCTGCATCGAGAGATGCTTTATCCAACGGTGGATAGGGCTGACCGCCCCCCATGATGCAGCCACCCGGACAAGCCATGATTTCTACAATGTGATACTTCTTTTCGCCGCTCTTGATTGAATCAAGCAGGATTTTGGCATTTTGCAGCCCGTTGGAAACGGCGATGCTGACATCCAGGTCGTTAATGCGGATGGTGGCTTCTTTGATGCCTGTAACGCCCCTGACTTCTTCAAACACAAGGGGGCCAGCGTCATTGCCTGTGAGTTTGACCGCGGCAGTGCGGAGGGCAGCTTCCATGACTCCGCCAGTTGCGCCAAAAATATCAGCAGCACCAGAACTTTGGCCTAAGGGACTGTCAAATTCTCCTATTGGCAGGTTTTCAAAATCTATCCCGTAGGATTTGATCATCCAGGCAAGTTCCCTCGTAGTCAAAACCGCATCTGTAGTGGGAGTGCCGTCCGCCAGGGTGTGTTCAGGCCGCCCTGCCTCATACTTCTTGGCCACGCAGGGCATGATCGCCACAACATAGACATCTTTTGGACTCAATCCCTTCTTCTCTGCATAGTATGTCTTGAGAAGTGTACTCATCATCTGCATAGGGGACTTGCAGGTCGAGGTATTGGGTATCATCTCAGGATAGAATTTTTCAAGAAAATTAACCCATCCCGGGCTGCACGAAGTCAGCAGAGGCAGGTTTTCACCTGACTTGACACGCCCCAGAAACTCAGTGGCTTCTTCAATGATGGTCAGGTCGGCAGTAAAGTTGGTGTCAAACACATTGTTGAATCCCAATCTACGGAGGGCCGTCACGAGTTGCCCAGTGGCAGGCGTACCGATGGGCATCCCAAAACATTCGCCAATAGTGGCCCTGATGGCTGGTGCAGTGTGGACGACTACATGCTTTTTGTCTTTTTCTGAGAGAGCCTTCCACACCTTTTCAGTATGATCCTGTTCCAGGAAAGCCGCAGTGGGACATACGGCAGTACACTGACCACACTGGATGCAGGCACTTTCATCCATTGGGTCTAAGAATGCCGGGCCGACTACAGTATCGAACCCCCTACCCTGCTGGCTCAGGTTGTGTACGCCCTGTATTTCGCTGCAAACCCTGACGCATCTGTTACAGAGTATACACTTCTCCCCATTGCGCACTACCGAGAGGCTGGAGTTGTCAATCCGGACATCTTTGACCTTGCCTTCAAAGAGGCGCTCCCTCACACCGAGTCTGAATGCCTGTTTTTGCAACTCACAGTTGCCGTCCCTTTCGCATGTCTGGCAATCCTTTGGGTGGTTGTCCAGTAACAATTCCACAATATCGCGCCTTGCTTGCCTAATGGCAGGGGTATAGGTTTCGATTTCCATTCCCTCCCAAACCTCTGTTGAACATGCGGTATGGAAGTGGCCAAAGCCCTTCACCTGCACTATACACACACGGCATGACCCCTCCAGGCTGAGGGACGGGTGATAGCACAGGCGCGGGATGTGAATGCCCAGTTTTTCTGCGGCATCAAGGATTATCGTCTTTTCGGGAACCTTGATCGGTGCGCCGTCAATGGTGATGTTGATCATTTTTTCATTCATCGGCTTAATCCTGTTGATCCTGTTGGTTCAGTGCTGGTTGCGTTTCCGTGGTCAATTTCGGTCTATGGCATCAAAGCGGCAGGTATCGTAGCACTGGCCGCACTTCACACAGCGGGTCTGGTCAATTTCATGAACTTCCTTTCGCCCGCCCTTGATGCAGTCAGCAGGGCAATGTCGGGCACAGACTGTGCAGCCAATACATTTTTGTTTATTTACCTCAAAAAGAATTAGCGCGGCACACTTCTTTGCACGGCATTTTTTATGTTGAATATGCTCAAAATACTCCTGTTTGAAATGCTTGATACTACTCAAGACAGGGTTTGGAGCGGCGCGGCCAAGGGCACAGAGGCTGGACTGCTGGCAGAGGCGGGCAAGCCTCTCCAGCTTATCTATATCTGACATCTCGCCCTGGCCCTGGGTGATTTTTTCCAGGATTTCCAGCATTCTCGTGGTGCCCTCGCGACATGGCGTACACTTGCCGCAGGACTCATCAGCAGTAAACGACAGATAGAATTTTGCAAGGTCAACCATGCAGTCTTCATCACTGAGGACTATCATCCCGCCAGAACCCATAATTGAACCGGCCTTCGCCAGCGGGTCAAAGTCAACCTCCATGTCGGTCTGTGACGCAGGAATAAAACCTCCTGCCGGGCCACCGGTCTGCACCGCCTTTAGTGCCCTATCCCCCAACACACCGCCGCCGATGTCAAAGACAACATTCTTGATGGGAATACCCAGGGGGACCTCTACAAGACCAGTGTGCTTGACCTTACCTGCAAGAGCAAAAACTTTAGTCCCTCCGGTTGCTTCGGTACCCACTGATGCAAACCAATCCCCGCCAAAATTGACGATGGCAGTTACATTGGCAAAAGTTTCAACATTGTTGATGATGGTCGGTTTACCCCAGAGGCCCTTTACAGCAGGATAGGGGGGGCGCAATTTAGGCTGGCCGCGCTTGCCCTCGATGGATCTGATTAAGGCAGTTTCCTCACCGCAGACAAATGCACCTGCACCCAGGCGAATTTCCATGTCGAAAGACCACCCCGAATCCATAATGTTTTCGCCCAGAAGGCCATTCTGGCGGCATATGTCCAGGGCATTCTGGATGCGCTTGATTGCCAATGGGTACTCTGCCCTGATGTAGTAATAGCCCTTTTGGGCACCAATGGCAAAAGCACTTATTATCATTCCCTCTACGATGTTGAAGGGATCGGACTCCAACATGCCCCTGTCCATGAATGCCCCAGGGTCACCTTCGTCACCGTTGCAAATGATGTAGCGGGTCTTTTCAGGCTGCGCCGCCGCCATCTGCCATTTCTTGCCGGTAGGAAACCCGCCACCACCGCGGCCCCTCAGCTTTGCCTTCAATAATTCATCTATGATCCACTGTGGTTCGCCCCTGCCAAGGCAGGTTGCAAGTGCCTTAAAACCACCTGCACGGACATATTCTTCAAGTGATTCAGGATTGATTATTCCGCTGTTACGCATTGCGATACGCCTCTGTAATTTGAAGAAAGGCACGTCTCCATACATTTCAGTAAATTTTCTGGAGACCTCGTCAGAAGAGACCAACTTGTTCTTTATGGCATCCTCATCCAGCGAATTGTCCAGGGCATGTTCAGGAAGCGGCGTTTGGCCCAGAACGTGGGATGTAAAAATCTTATGCACGATTTCTTTATTGACCAATTCATACTTTACGGGGGATTCCCCAGGCACCAAGACCCCAACGATTGGCTCTTTGCTGCAGCGGCCTGTGCAACCAGTGGTGCGCAGAGCTATGTCACCTCGTCCGGAAGCTGCTACATGCTTACGGAATTCATCCATGACATCCATTGAGCCAGCAGCATGTTCGCAAGTGGCTGAGCCTATCTGGATGACTATGTTCTGGCTATCGGCACTTGCAGCCAATGTGCGCTCAGTTTTTTCCTGCAGGGCAGTCAGGAAGTCGGTCACTTTATTGGACATGGGGACTCCATAACGTTTCAAATCAAAAATCTGTAGTCCTAAAGGATACATCAATTCAAATATTATTGACTGGGGGAATATATCTATTTACTTTTTTGTTGCTCATTGACGGCGAGCAGAGCACGATTGCGGGTGGCTCTGTTGATTGCACTTTACTTTAGTATGGTACTCTGTACCGGAGTCGGAGGAAATATGTTTGAACTTAAAGGCAAGGTGGCACTGGTTACAGGGGCGAGTCAGGGCATCGGGGAAGTAATAGCCCACAAACTGGCCATACAGGGTGCCATGGTAGTTTGCGGTTCGCTGCCATCCACAGAAGGCGACCTGCAAAATGTAGTTGCAGCAATCAAGGCAGCAGGAGGCAGTGCTGACTATGTGCTGATGGACATGCTCAACGCTGAAAGCGTAAAGTTGGCTGTCAATACGACCGTTGAACGCCATGGTGCGCTACACGTCCTGGTCAACAATGCTGGCGTTACGAAGGACAAGCTAATGATTCAAATGAAAGAAGATGAATATGACCTTGTGCTGGATATTAACCTGAAAGGCTCGTGGCTGGCTTCCCAGGCCGCAGCAAAGCCAATGATGAAGCAGCGGTGGGGCCGAATCATAAATATCGCCAGCGTGGTAGGCCAAATGGGAAATGCCGGCCAGAGCAATTATGCAACGTCCAAGGCGGGGCTGATTGGCCTGACCAAGACCGTAGCACGCGAGTTGGCAAGTAGAAACATCACTTGTAACGCGGTCGCTCCTGGGTATATTGCCACAAAAATGACAGAAATACTCTCAGATGAAGTAAAGGATGCCTTTGTGAAGCAAATTCCATTAGGACGCATGGGCACATCCGAGGACATTGCCAACGCAGTTGCCTTTTTGTGCAGTGAAGAAGCGGGATATATCAGCGGTGCCACGATACCGGTCAATGGCGGCATGTTGATGCCATGATGTATTGTTATACCAAGTTGCATCCAAACGGGATCAACTTGGTATGAAGGCGGCGGGTCACCGCCGCCCGCAAGTTTTTGATAATGCGGGCTTTGCTCGCGTTTGAAAAAACTTTGGCGTTCTTTGTGTTCAACCTGTTGAACGTTACTCGGTATTAGGTATTTGCCTGGGGTTTGGCCTCAAACTGCCATTGGATTCACCTATGGATTCACCTATGGACATCTTTGCCCGTACAGAACTAATGCTCGGCGCAGCCGCAATGGAGCGGTTGGGAAGGGCCAGGGTAATCATATTTGGTATAGGGGGTGTGGGCAGTTACGCATCAGAGGCACTTGCACGCTGCGGCATCGGCCACTTGACCCTCGTTGACCATGACACAGTAAATATAACCAACATCAACCGCCAGGTTCATGCGCTCTACAGCACTCTGGGCCAACTCAAGGTCGATGCCATGGCATCCCGTATCCTGGACATAAACCCCAAGGCAATAGTAAAAAAAGATGCCAGTTTTTATTCCATCGGCGCAGCGTCTGAAGTGCTGTCAGCACCATTTGACTACATTCTCGACTGTATTGATACCGTCACCTGTAAGATAGACCTGGCAATAGAGGCCAATGCTCGTGGCATCCCCATAATCAGCTGCATGGGGACTGGAAACAAGATTGACCCCTCAAGGCTCCAGGTAACAGATATTTCCAGGACACGCGACTGCCCCCTGGCCCGAAATATGAGAAAGGAGCTGAGAAAGAGGGGTGTAAAGCACCTGAAGGTTGTCTACAGCCCCGAGCCTCCAATCGAGCCAGCAGACATAGAACTGCATGAGGCAATGCTCAGTGAACTTTCGGCAGAGAGTTCATCCAGGAGGGCAATACCCGCAAGCATCGCATTCCTCCCTTCCGTTGCCGGCCTGCTGATGGCAGGGGAGGTAGTCAGGGATATAGTGCAATGTAACATTTAATACCAAGTTGCAATCCAAAGAGCCTCTCACAAGACTGCAAAAACATACTACTGTCACTACTTGACCAACATCTAAATCACACAATTTCAACAATTGAACAAGCAAATAAAAAATAAAAAATAAATAATCGAGAGCACCCCCCCAACCCAATCAGCTATCCGGGAAGGTAAGGAAACTTCCAACCAAAACTCCATCCCAGGATTTCCCTCCCTGCCTTTGATTGCCACCCTCGGTCACATAGGCCTACCCATGAAGGCGGTATAGACGAGCAAAACTAGCTTGTTCAAAAATTTGATTCTTGAAGCATGGCCTCACGAAGTATTGAGTTTAGGCGGAATTGGTAATTTTCGTCAGTGCGTTGGAGCCAGGCCAGTACATCTGTGTCTATTTCGAGGGTCATCGGTGTTTTTGTTGGCACGTAGTATGGATTGGGTCTTCTTTGTTTCCACTGTTCTTCTGTTATCGGTGGAATATCTGAAGTGTCTATCTTGTTTTCGGAAAATGCACTGATTTGGGTTTCAGTCCGGGTCGGTGGCGGTGGCACTTTGCCTTTTTCATAACTGACCATGCTCATACAGACTCCTTTCATGCGGCTCCAAGGGTCTTGCACTAATGATTCTGATGATTTCTGTATCGTCATCTTCTCGTGATGTATGAACAACTAAAAGCAAAATAAGATGGGTTGTGGTTCTACCTACTATGCGCCAGCGTTGTTCATATTCGTACGGATCTGGCAAAACAACTGCCAGAGGGTCATCGAAAACTTCAGTAGCCTCTTCGAAGCTGATGTGACGTTTGTTCCAGTTGATCCGAGCTTTCTCATCGTCCCATTCAAATCTTATCATTGGTTATATTAGCATAGTTTGTGTGAATTGTGGTTGTTGTTCAGACAAATAATACCATTTCACATTGCTAATATTTACAATCCGCTATTCAAATACTGTAAATGCACAAGTTGTTACAACTATTATTCTCATTGACGATAGAAAACGGTAAATTAAGCAGTACCATAACTGTAAAACTCACCGCATTTAGTGACAAGTGAACAGTGGCCAAAAGCTGGTGGCAAACTTGCTAGAATAAACACTGAATCACCATAAGTTGAATTGTTATAACATAAAGAGCGTTACAGAGTTATGGAGTCAGGACTTCGTTGGTTTACTTGCAGTAAGCGTTGATTGTTACAAGATATACGAATATACTGAGTTGGGCTGAGTGGGGAGTAGCTCGACTAAACTATGGGGAGTACTTATGTTCGACCACCAATCTATTTTTTCCTTTGTGTTGCCAACCAAAATCGTTTTTGGTGCGTGTGTTTCAAAAAATCTCTTTGCTGAGATGGAAGAGCTTGGAGCTACGCGCCCACTGATTGTGACCGACAGGGGTATCGTGGCCGCTGGCATACTTGATAGGGTGATGGCTGGTTTGCCAAGTGGGACAAAATATCAAGTATTTGATGATGTAGAACCTAATCCTAAAGATATTAATGTTTCGGCAGGTGCAGAAAAATATAGGGAATTTGGGGCAGATTCTATCATTGCCATTGGAGGTGGAAGCCCCATAGATTGCGCTAAGGCCATTGGCGTACTTGTCGCAAATGGAGCCGAACATATCAAAGCCTTCGAGGGCAAAAACAAACCCTCTAAGCCTCTTCCGCCGTTGGTTTGTGTCCCGACTACGTCTGGTACTGGTAGCGAGCTAACTTTCTCTTCGGTTATTACAGACACAAATGAACAATACAAAATGACTATCAAAAACCAATTTACTGCGCCTAAGACTGCTGTTTGCGACCCTGAACTTACAAAAACTGTTCCTGCTGGAATCACCGCTCCTACTGGCATGGACGCTTTAACCCATGCAATTGAGGCATATACTGCTACATGCTCAGAGCCGATAAGCGATGCTGTTGCACTTTATGCAATAGAGCTAATCTATCAAAATCTGATACCTGCTTTTGAGAATGGAGACAATTTAGAGGCCAGGAGTAATATGCTGATGGGCAGTATGCTTGCTGGCATAGCCTTTAGCCATTCGGATGTGGCATCGGTGCACTGCATTGCTGAAGCCCTTGGTGGAATGTATGACTTAGCGCATGGGACATGCAACGCTATTTTTCTTCCGTATATGATGGAATATAATCTGGATTATTGTGAAAAACGCTATGCCCGCATTGCCAGGGCGATGTCGCTGGACTATGAATCAGAACGAAAAGGAGCAGAGGCGGCAGTGAGGGCTGTAAAACAACTGGCGATAGATGTAAAACTACCATCGTTTTCGAGCCTGAATGTTGACGTTGAAAACTACTCAAAATTAGCGGCGATTTCAGAAAAAAATCTCAGCACCGCAAGTAACCCGCGCCCAATGAGCGAAGGGGACTATTTGGAGGTACTGAGGAGGGCATCGGAGGGATAAGTTTGATCTTTACTCCCCAGTTTCTGTTTCCTTATTACCTTCACTGCCGTCCGGGTATCCATGATATAGCACCTTTGCTACACTCTTAAACCATCCGCGCTCGATTAAGAAAAATAGCATTGACGAGACTACGATTGTGAAGAGGATAACGATAAATACAGTTTCCTGAATCTTTTGACCAGCTAGCAAGCCATTCTGAGCTAATAGTAATTCTTCGGGGGAAAGATCTTTTCTCTTCAAAATTTCCTGGAAGGTTTGGAGGGGTATCAATGCGGCTACTGCCGCGGCTAGCCCCTTGGGGTTCATTGCGCCTGAAATAGATGCTTCAAACCGCGAGAAGGCTGACCTTGGTATCAGGCTAATTCGGATGACGGGGATGCGTAGCAGGAATAGGGCGGCTGTAATGATCAGGCTGATTAGGATGATGGATGGACTTGTAAACTGAATAGATGTGCCGACGTATACAAAAAATAATGTCTTAAGCAGGAATGCCACTTCTTCAAAAACTGCGACTTCTGTTTCGTTGGGACTCTCTAGGAGATCACGACGTTTTCTTAGGAATGCTGGGGGTAGTGCCTGGATATTGCCCAGGGTTATGCCCACCATTAGCGCGGCTATTACGCCACTAAACCCTAAAGAACCTACCAGCCCATATATGACCATTACAAAGGCTGGGGTTGTAAAGATTGATTTTTTTAGACCACGGGAATGTAGCCAATGCAGAGCTAATGACCAGCACATCCCGGCCAGGCCACCGATTACGGCGGCAATCAAAAAACTGGTGAATACTCCGCTGAAGATTTGGTTAATTGAAAAACTGCCGTTTACCTGTGCCTCCACAAGGGCCAGGACAACAACCAATGTCAACACATCTGATAGGGCTGATTCGAGGGTTAGTATTGTCTTGGTTTTTTCCCCAAGGGCAAGCCGTTTGACTACCGGGATCACCATCGCCGAACTTGTGCCTGCCACCGTTGTGGCTAGGGTGAAGGACTGGAGCCAGTTCATCCCAAGGAATGTATGGCAGAGGGGAGCCAGTACGGCCAAGGTGGCGAAAAAGCTCCATACAGTGAGGCCAGTGGCTCCGACAAGGCTCTTGCCAAGAGTCTTTAGGTTTAGCCCAAGTCCGCCTTCAAATAGGATAATTATCAATGTCAGAGTAGTGAATACTGGTGCTACTTTGCCTAAGTGTTCTGGGGTGACAAGGCCAGTTATTGGCCCGAGAAAGATACCTATGAACAGAAGGATTAATACGTCAGGTATTTTGGTGCGAGCAAAAAGTCCTTCAAGTACATGGGCGATAAAGACCAGTAGCCCTAAGGTTATTACTGCTATAAAGGTCATGTCCATAAGTGCAAACCGCTCTAATACATGGAGGGTTGGTAGGTGTATGAAAAACGACTAGCCATCATTTAACTGCCCCCTTGGCTCTTCCTACAACCCAGGCTAGGCCAATCGGGCCAAGGATTGTTGTTAGTAGTATGGCTCCAAGAATACCAGCCTGTATTTCGGGGCTGAGGAATGGCTTGCCGTTAATTTGTATATCCCGCCCCACAGCCACAAAGATCAAGCCTACTTCGCCCCGCGGCACCATGCCCCAGCCAATTACTGGTACTGATAATCCACTACCTGCGACATATCCACAGACATATTTTCCTGCAATGCCAGCAACGGTCAATGCACCTGCCAGCAGTAGGGTGGAGGGTTGCGCTAGGGCAGATACATCAATACTGGCTCCTGTTAGGACAAAGAAAAGTGGTGCAAATGTCATAACTAGTGGGTGCAACATGTCATCAAGGTTGTGGGTCTCCCGCTCCTGCAAAAAGACCATGTGGGTATGCTCGAGCACTAGCCCTGCGGCGCATGCACCAACGATGGTGGCAAGCCCTACTAAGTTTCCTAGATATGCCATTGCGAAGGCGAATGCAAGTACGAGGGGTAGCAGGAGTTCTTCACTCCTGAATCGCGAGGCAATCTTGAAAATCCTTGGCGATACCCACTGACCAACTGCTAGGGCGAAGACAAGGAATAACATGGTCATGCCCAAGGCTTTTCCAAGTTGCCCCCAGAGAGCACCTCCCGAACCATCACTTGCGACCTTAACAGATGATGCTACAGCTATTCCAGATACAGCGGCTAAAACTAACAGACCCAATATGTCATCAATGATTGATGCGCCAATGATTACCTTGCCTGACTGGGACTTGGATACGCCCCTTTCCCTCAGTACTTGAATGCTAATGGACAGTGATGTAACGCTGAGGCAGGCTCCTATAAAGAGGTCTTCCGCTAGTGTACTTGCAGGCAGAAGCCAGTATGCTACCAGAAGGCCACAAATCATGGGTGCTACTACGCCCACGGTGGCGACCCTTAGAGATGCCCAGCCCACCTTGAGCATCTGGGAGATTGAAGATTCCAGGCCAACTACAAACATGAGAATCACTACGCCTATGTATGCGATAGCACTTGCTTCGGTGCTGTCCGATACGGATGGGAAACTGGGGAAATATTTTGGGAGAGCCGCTAAAACTAGGCCAATACACAGTTGTCCGGCAACAGCAGGCACTTTGAAGCGCACGGCAAGCTCGCCACCGATTTTTGCGGCCACCCAAAGCAATGCAAGCAGGGCTAGGGTGGATGCCATGGGGTCTGCGACTAGGATTGCAAAAGACACATATACTCCTAAAGCTATTTGACTTCTTTTGTTCTGCCCAAAACCCATGACAGGCCAATTGGGCCTATGATTGTTGTCATGAGAATAGCTCCAAGCACGCCTGCCTGGACTTGGGCATTGATGAGGGGCAGACCGTTGATATTGATGCTACGTCCGACTGCTACAAAGATTAAGCCCACTTCACCACGGGGAACCATTCCCCATCCGATTACGGGTGTGCTCAGGCCACGGCCTGCCACGTAGCCTGAAATATACTTGCCAATGATGCCAGTAGCCGTCAACACACCAGCCAAAGCTAGGGTTCTCGGCTCTAACAATGCAGATGTGTCAACGCTGGCACCTGTCAACACAAAGAACAGGGGTGCGAGTATGGCTACTATGGGTTTCACCATATCCTCTAAAGACTTGCCCTCCCTCTTTTGGAGCTGGTCTACGTGTGAATGTTCTAGTATCAGACCTGCTGAGTAAGCACCTACGATGGTGGCTAGTCCGGCAAAATAATAGCCCAGCCATGCAAGGAAAAACGCAAATGCGACTGCGAAAGGTAACATCACTTCTTCACCCTTTAGGCGTGCTACCGCCGCAAAGAGTTTGGGGGAGAGCCAGCGACCCGCTGTGAGGGCGAGTGTGAGGAAAATAAATGCAAAGGCCAAAGTACTGCCAAGGTCAACCCAGTTGATGCCTCCGGTTCCTACTGAGGCTGTAGCTATGCCTGACACTGCCGCTAGAACTAGTAGACCAAGTACATCATCTATGACTGCCGCCCCAATGACGACTCTGCCGGCTTGGGTGTCGGCGGCATTTCTCTCTCTTAATACCGAGACACTTATGCCGATAGAAGTTGCACATAAACAGGCTCCGATGAAAAGATAAACCACAAACGTGCTATCGTGCAAAATGAAGTATGCTGAGGCCAGCCCCAAAACCATTGGTCCTACTACTCCCACTATGGCTACGCGCATCGATGCCCAGCCCACTTTCATCATCTGGGGGACTGAGGATTCAAGCCCGACCATGAACATCAATAACACAATGCCTATATAGGCCAGTACTTCAGATGGGGCGCGCATTGATTCAATGAATGCCAGCACATCTGCTGGGGCACTAGCTCCGCCAATATATTCCATTACTCCAGCAGGCCCCCTCTCATCCACTACGGGGAACCAGCCAAAAATCCTAGGAAGGGCGGCCAACAAAACCCCAGCCGCTATCTGACCTGCCACGGCCGGCAATTTTAGGCGTATTGCGGCTTCGCCACCCAACTTGGCGGCCAGCCATAGCATTACTAGGAGGACTAAGGTTGAGGCCAATGGATCAGACGACAGTAATGCGATGGGCACATGCTCTCCTTGTAAGCAATTCCTAAGTTCAACTACAAAAAGTTGAACCGCTATAGCTGTAAAACAACAAAAGTATTTTACCCTTAATTTGGTTAAAATGCTAGATTTAATGATAGTTCCCAATAGTAGCTATCGATGCTCGAAAAAAAATGAACTGTTATATTTTTCTATTGCTACTGCTACATCTTAATACTGTTACAATGGTTTATCCGAGCATGGAGGGCATATGTCTGATGGAAATAATGTTAAGCCTCAAACTTCTATCTTCAGCAAGGGCTACGACCCTCAACGCTCCGAGGGGGCGGCTATTCCACCTGTCTTTAGGACTTCTACATTCCTATTCAAGGCCGCACAGGAAGGTAAGCGGGCTTTTGAGATAGCCTACGGGTTGTCTCCAGCCAAGGTCGGCGAAAGCCCTGCGTTAATTTATACTCGTGTTAATAATCCCAATAGCGAAATTCTCGAAGAAAAAGCAAAGGTATGGGACGGCGCGGAGGATGCGGCTCTGTTTTCTAGCGGGATGGGGGCTATTAGCACTTCTTGCCTTGCCTTCCTGAAACCAGGCGATAGCCTTTTGTTTAGTGATCCCGTATATGGTGGAACTGAATACCTGTTCAATAATTTGCTACCCCAGTTCAACATCAGAACCAAGCAATTTTCTACATCTGCAAGTTTGGAGGAGGTGGAAGAACTAGTCAAAAACGATCCTTCCATCAAGGTGATCTATCTGGAATCTCCTGCCAACCCAACCATGATGCTGTGCGATATACCTGGTGTTTCTGCGATTGCAAAGAAGTACTCCACCACCAACCGCCGCATTTTGGTGATGGTAGATAATACTTTTATGGGGCCTATTTTTTGCAGTCCAATAAAGCTGGGAGCTGATATTGTCCTCTATTCGGCCACAAAATTTTTTGGTGGCCACTCTGATTTGGTGGCTGGGCTGTCGATGGGGAGCGGCGAAGATATGGCATTGATAAAGGCATACAGAACGATACTCGGCTCTAACTCAGACCCCGATACTGCATGGTTGATACATCGCTCTCTGGGAACACTTCAGATCAGGATGGAAAATCAGCAAAAAAATGCAAAAAAAATCGTCGAGTTTTTACAGTCTCACCCTTTCATCGAAAAGGTATCATATCCCGGTTTGGAGTGCATGGGGCAGAGGCAGTTAGAGCTGTGGCAGAGACAGTACACTGGCTCCGGTAGCCTGATTAGTTTCTTTATTAAGGGAAGCGAGGCAGAGGCTTTTAAAGTTCTTAATAAGGTAGAACACATCAAATTGGCGGTTAGCCTTGGGGGTATCGAGTCACTAATCGAGCATCCTAGCACTATGACCCACTCGGACATGTCACCCGAACAAAAACAAAATGCAGGTATTACCGAGAATCTGATTCGCCTGAGCGTGGGTCTGGAGGACGTTGACGACCTGATAGCCGATTTGAAGCAAGCACTTGGGTAGAATTAATATACGATTTTATCCTTTCGCACTGCCCACCTATCCAAAACATCTTTGGAATGATCTATCTCTATTTGGTGAGTGGGGATTGTGCGTTGTGATAGTGGGAGTGTCAATTCGGCATAGAGTTCTTGGTCAGAAAAGCCAATCCTAGCCGCTTCTTGTTTGCTGTTGGCAAAAACAATTCTATCAATTTTTGCCCAATATGTGGCTGATAGACAAAGTGGGCATGGCTCGGAAGAGGCATATAGGGTGCAACCACTCAAATGAAAGTGACCGATTGTTTTTGATGCAAGGCGAATAGCATTTATTTCCGCATGAGCTGTTGGATCGTTATCGGCTATAACCGTGTTCCATGCTTCGGAAACGATTTGCCCATCCTTGACAATTATTGCCCCGAAAGGGCCTCCGTCCCCTCGACCTGCTCCATTTTCTGCCAGTTGTAATGTTTTTTTGAGGTGTTCAATGTCAGATTGTGTGTTGTGCATGGGTCTACTCCGTTTCGGATAGTTCTGATAGTGTATGATATTTGAGAAGGCTTTTTCCATAGGAGGACTCGCTAATGGCTATGCAGTTAAATGATGTCAGCAACATTGTTTTGGAAACCGAGTACGCTGTTAGAGGCCCAATCGTTGAAAGGGCGCAGGAGCTTGAACGGCAGGGGCGCGAGATTATTTATTGCAATATTGGGAATCCCCAAGCTCTCAAGCAAAAACCTCTGACCTTCATGCGACAGATGCTGTCCATCTGCCAATATCCTGAATTGATGGAAAAGTGTCCAGAGCATTTTCCGACAGACGTGATTGAGACTGCAAAAAAAGTATTGGCCGGAACTAAACATGGAGTCGGAGCCTATTCGGAGAGTAAGGGCGTAAGATTCATCCGCGAGGCGGTGGCCAAGTTCATTAAGGAGAGGGATGACATTTTTGTTGACCCTGATGCGATTTATCTAACTGATGGAGCTTCTAAGGGCGTACAGACCGCGTTACGTATGCTCATCGGTGGCCCGCAGGATGGAATCATGATTCCCATCCCACAGTACCCCCTTTACAGTGCAACGCTTACACTCTATGAGGGCAAACAGATCGACTATTATCTGGACGAAAACCATGACTGGAAACTTAGTAAACAATTGCTGGAAGCCAGCCTCGTAGAGGCAAAAAGATTTAACGTAAATGTGAGGGCGATCTGTGTGCTGAACCCTGGAAATCCAACTGGCTCAGTGTTGGACAGAGAAAATATTTCTATGATTATTGACTTTGCCAAAGAGCACAATATGTCGATCTTGGCGGATGAGGTTTACCAAGAAAATATCTATATCCCCGGCGACAAATTTGTTTCGTTTGCAAAAGTGATGGCAGAGAAGGGCGAAACGGACGTTAGCCTGTTCAGCTTCCATAGTTGTTCTAAAGGATTTTTGGGAGAATGTGGCCAGCGGGGCGGATATATGGAGATTCGCAATGTTCCTGCTGACGTTGCCGCCCAAATAACTAAGCTCCAATCCATATCCCTTTGCTCAAACCTGATGGGGCAGGTGGCTGTCTATTGCATGGTGCGCCCACCCAAACCCGGTAGCCCAAGCTATGACTTATATGTATCTGAGAGAGACGGCATCCTAAATGAACTAAAAAAGAGAGCCATCATACTTGCTGAAGCGTTAAATAAAATACAGGGGGTTGAATGCAACACGGTTGCCGGTGCAATGTATGCCTTCCCGAAGATCGCCCTTCCCGCTGGTCGCACTGACGATGAATACTGCATGGCTCTACTTGAGGCAGAGGGAATCTGCGTGGTGCCAGGCACAGGCTTTGGACAAATTCCGGGCACGGCTCACTTCCGCACTACAGTGCTACCACCGACAGAAAAGATACAATCCGTGGTCGAAAGGCTAAAAAAATTCCACGAGGCTTACAAGTGAGCTAGTCTCACTAAAACACTACCACCCGGATAGTATTGGTATTGCCGGCGACCCAGAGGGGATGGCCGAGAACCATCACCACCTTGTCTCCAGCATGGATGTTGAAGTTTGCCTGCAACATGGGGATGACTAGTTTTAATAGCTCGCTCATATGTTCTGCCCTTGGGGTCAGCAGTGACTGGACGTTTCTCATAACACCCAGACGACGAGCAACTATTGGACATGTAGTAGCACCAATGATCGGAGTATTTCCCGCTGAATGGGCGATCATCCGTACATTGTTGCCAACTTCAGTGAAGGCGACTACATATTTGGCTCCAATTTCATTTGCTGTGTGGCAAGCCGCTGACGCAATGCTTACATCTATTTGTCCTGCGAGAGATGGCGATATGTGGAGTCGAAGAGCCTTGAGTTGCAATGAGTCGTGCTTGTCTGCATCTTCAGCAATCTTTGCAAGCCAGCGAATAGAGTCTAGTGGATATTTGCCGGCGGCACTCTCTGCACTAAGCATTACTGCGTCAGTTCCATCCCAGATGGCATTGGCTACGTCAGATGATTCTGCCCGTGTAGGCATTGCATGTTCGATCATGCTCTCCAGCATTTGAGTTGCTGTTATGACTGGTTTTAGATATTTACGAGCGGTTTGTATTATCTGCTTTTGGAGGGAGGGCACTTTTTCTACACCCAATTCTACTCCGAGGTCGCCCCTGGCCACCATGATGCCCCACGCTTTTGCGGCGATGGAATCTAGGTTTTCAACGGCCTTTGGGTGTTCGATCTTGGCGATGATGGGTTGGTTGCCACCTGCGGCCTCGATAGCTTCTTCCAAGCGTGCTAAATCGGATACGTGTCTGACAAAACTTTGGGCGAAGAGGTCAACGCTATCCTTTACGCCCCAGTGGATGTCTTCTAAGTCTTTTTTGGTGAGCGGGTCGATTAGAACATCTAAGCCGATGGGCATTAAACCTTTTTTCTGCTTTACTAGCCCCCCTGTTATGGTTTTGGCCTTAACATAGTTCTCATAAATTTCTTCTACTTCAAATACGAGTGCCCCATCGTCAACCAGCCAAGTCTGACCAATCTTTGCTCCTTTGAAGAGTTCAGGGTGCGGAACGGGGGCGGCCCAACTTCCTCCAGATGGTGCTTCTGAACCGGTGGGATAAAAATAACCAATACTTCCGTCCGGGGCATCAAAAGGGGTATCAAACGCCCCCAATCGCCATTTTGGCCCTTGGAGGTCTAGGAAAATTGGGACTGAGCGACCATGTTCTTCGAGAATTTCCCTTATTTTCTTGATAACGGGCGTCCGGGAAGGGCCATCTGAGTGGCTGGCATTTAGACGAACGACATCAGCAATTTTTAGGGCTTCAAATAACCTATTTCCCTCCATCAGGGCTGGGCCTATAGTTATCACAATTTTTGTCTTACGCATGTTTTCCTCCGGCAGTCCACATGAAATCCGCAAACTTTTCAACATTTTTTTTACCTTATTAGGGCTTTTTTTGCAAGTAAAATGATGGTAACTTGCTTACTCACTCCAAAAGGTCAGGTGATGCGAAAAAGACTTACGGAACTCATTAGGGAAATGGTGTTGATGGAAATACCCATCGACTTGGCAAAGCGTGAGTTTGAGGCAATTTTTCTTCAAGAACTAATCTCTAGGAATGGCGGTAATTTTAGCGCAACAGCAAAACAGATTGGCATTCATCGTAATACCCTTTCAAGGAAGGTTGGACAATATCCTGGCTCACTAGGGTATCATAAAATGACAAGCCCTGACGCATCGGCTGACCCAGTGGTCTAGCTATAGGTACGTTGGCGCAACTGGATTGGAGGATTCCATGATTAAGCTCGGCATTAACGGTTTTGGACGCATTGGCCGAATGGTTTTTAGGGCCGCGGCGACCAACTTTCCCGGAATCGAAATAGTAGGTATCAACGACCTGCTCGAACCTGATTATCTTGCATACATGCTTATGTATGATTCAGTGCATGGCAGATTCGATGGTGACATCAAAGTCGATGGTAACACTCTAATAGTCAACGGCAAAAAGATCCGCCTAACCGCTGAAAAAGACCCCGCAACCCTCAAATGGAACGAAGTTGGTGCGGAGGTGGTAGTAGAGTCTACCGGCCTATTCCTAGACAAGGAAGGAGCATCTGCTCACATAAAAGCCGGAGCCAAAAAGGTTGTCATCAGTGCACCATCCAAAGATGACACTCCGATGTTTGTCTACGGTGTGAATCATACAAAATATGCTGGGGAACCGATCATCAGCAATGCCAGCTGTACCACTAACTGCCTTGCGCCCGTTGCCAAGGTTTTGAATGATGAGTTTGGCATTAAACGAGGATTGATGACCACAGTACACGCCGCTACGGCAACACAGAAAACCGTAGATGGCCCTTCTAAAAAAGATTGGCGAGGGGGACGCGGAATTTTAGAAAATATCATTCCCTCCAGTACTGGTGCGGCCAAGGCGGTTGGCAAGGTTATACCAGAACTCAACAAGAAGCTCACCGGAATGGCTTTTAGGGTTCCCACCAGCGATGTCAGTGTGGTTGACTTGACGGTGGAACTTAATAAGGAAGCTACTTATGAACAGATATGCTCTGCGATGAAGGCCGCCAGTGAAGGCCAACTCAAGGGTGTTTTGGGCTATACAGATCACAAGGTTGTATCGACTGATTTCCGCGGTGAGTGTTGTACTTCAACCTTTGATGCAGAAGCGGGGATCATGTTAGATCCTACATTCGCCAAGATCATTGCCTGGTACGACAATGAATGGGGCTATTCCTGCAAAGTGCTCGAAATGGTTCAGGTAGTTGCAAAATAATTATTAGCAATTAGATATTTGTAGTGGGGACGCGGCGCATTTGTGTCGCGTTTTTTTGTAACTGTAGTCAGCTAGTACCTTTTGTCCCTGCCGTACTGACCCTTACTTGCGGCTAATATCCCATCCCAAGTAGGTTTTAGTAATTTGAATCTGAATCTAAAAAAACATTTTTGTAAGATGTGGATTTTGAGAAGTAACCGCCCCATCCGTGCCTGCGGAGTTATTTCGTGGTGCAACAACAATTGGTTGCGAACACCATAAAACGTACTCATAGGGCTACGACGGATCGTAGTGGCAGAGCCAGCGTGCATGATTTTTTGGTTTGTTATTGCTATTGGTAGCCCTAGCTGGTGAACTTTATAGCAATAGGCGGCATCCTCCCAGTATAAAAAATAGTGATCTGGCCATGAGCCTACTTTTTTTAAGTTGTTCCGAGTGGTAAAAATACTTGCGCCACAGAGGCTTTGGTTGCTACTCAGCAAATGAATGCTTTCAGGCATGGCGGTGGGATAAATAGTTTTTTTTGCTCTGCAAGCAAACCACTTTTTATGTGTGGTGGGGCCGATTAGCCTTGTCCCATCTGTCTGGTGGGTACCCCACAATGCCACATCAGGGTATTTTGTTGCAAATTCTATTAGCCTCTCTAACACTGATTCCTCAAGAGTGGCATCATTGTTGAGAAACCAAAAATAGCAGGCACCTTTGGAAAGTGCAACTTCCGCACCACGGTTACACCCTGGTGCAAATCCAGGGTTTAATCCATCGTGTAGAGATATGACATTTGGATGAAAGTCTTTCCAATACTCTGGCTTTTTTGGCTGGGGGTCATGGTCAATAATTACCACACCGTGAGGAATTTTTTCTGTTTTTGCCAAACTTTCAAGGCACCTAGCGGTCAGGGTAGGATTGCCGTAATGTATCAGGATGACCCATGGTGCATCTTTATGTAATAATTGTTGTTGTTGGCTCATTTTGTTGTAGGTGGGGAATTATGGATATTAAGGGAATAGTACTTGCAGGTGGAATGGGGACTCGACTCTTTCCCCTAACTAAGGTTACCAACAAACACTTACTTCCAGTAGGGCTTGGGCCAATGATTTGGCATCCGCTCTGGAAATTAAAGGAAGCAGGCATTAGCGAAATTCTTGTTGTAACAGGAACAGAGCACATGGGCGACGTTGTTGGTTTACTGGGGTCTGGTAAAGATTTTGGTTGCAAATTTACCTACAAAGTTCAAGACGAGGCCGGAGGCATTGCCCAAGCCCTATCCCTCGCTGAAAATTTTGCGGGAAATAGCAGGGTGTGTGTAATTTTAGGTGACAATATTTTTTCTGACTCACTTTTAGTCCATGTGAAAATTTTTCAGGCACAGACATCGGGTGCCCGCATTCTCATAAAAGACGTGCCAGACCCCAAGAGGTTTGGTGTTGCAGAGTTGAAGGGTGACATGGTGGTTTCCATTGAGGAAAAACCAATTACTCCCAAATCCAACAAGGCAGTGACTGGAATATATTTCTATGACTCAAGAGTCTATGAAATCATCCGCGACATCAGGCCATCAAAGAGGGGCGAACTTGAAATTACAGACGTAAACAATGCCTATATAGCCAGTGGGGATATGACTTGGGGCGAATTGGAAGGCTGGTGGTCAGATGCGGGAACCTTTAGTAGCCTTGCCAAGGCAAATGAGTTGGCATTGAGTATCCCGCCCCCCTTTCCTGATGTTGTAAGGGGTTGATATGACCGACACCTTTAGGGATGGGGAAATCCAGGGAGTAATAATCAGGCAATTGTCAAAGTTTATTGATGAACGGGGCTGGCTCGCCGAATTTTTTCGCAAGGATGAATTGCAGGATGGGTTTTTCCCAGCAATGGGATATATCAGTGTCACCTTACCAAATGTCACAAGAGGCCCCCATGAGCATGAAAGTCAGACAGACCTGTTTTGCTTTTTAGGGCCAGGTGAATTTAAGGTGACGCTCTGGGACAACAGAAAGGAATGTCAGACATTTGGCAACAGGATGGAGTTATTTTTCGGTGGAAGCAATCCTATGTCGATAATAGTTCCGCCTGGGGTAGTGCATGGCTACAGATGTATTAGTCAGGAACCCGGCTGGGTGGTAAATTGTCCGGATCAACTCTATAAGGGGCAGGGGAGGGCGTTGCCGGTAGACGAGATACGCCATGAGGTCGATCCAAAAAATCCCTTTGTCATGGATGAAATAAAACGTCGCACGGTGACAAAGTGAAAATCCTAGTTTCAGGAGCCGATGGACAGCTTGCGCAAGCATTGAAGAATGTTTGGAAATATGGCGATTTGATGCTACCTGCTGAATCCGAACTGAATCTGACAAACAGGGATTCGATATTGGCAACCATTCGCCAATATGAGCCAGATGTATTTATTAATTGTGCCGCCTATACCAACGTAGACGGCGCGGAGTCAGATTCTGACATGGCTTTTCTGGTTAATGGTACGGCAGTTCAGTGGGTTGCTGAAGGGTGCAATGAAGTCAATGCCCTCTTAGTTCAAATTAGCACCGACTACGTGTTTGATGGACTGGCGAGGACTCCTCGCGCAGAAGGCGACCCCACAAGCCCATGCAATGTATATGGCCATAGTAAATTGGAGGGGGAAAGGGCGACAACAACGGCTACAGATCATTTATTATTTCGTACCGCTTGGCTATATGACGCATGGGGTAAAAATTTCTTTACTACCATGCTTAGGCTTGCCAACCAGGATAAGCCATTGAAGATAGTCAACGACCAGTTTGGATCGCCCACGTCTTGTAGTGCCCTAGCAAGACAAATACAATTTGCGGTAGAAAATGAATGGCGTGGCCTTTTTAATGCTACCTGCCTTGGGGAGACTACTTGGTATAAATTTGCCGATACAATTTTCAATAGCCTAGAACATAGACCAGAATATGCCCCCTGTGGCACTTCTGATTATCCTACCCAGGCCAGACGACCTGCATACTCAGTCCTAGATAATTCAAAGAGATTGTCTCTGGGTACAGACCTTATGGGCACTTGGGAGGAGGCACTAGGAGAGGTTTTATCAGTTTCCAGTTCTCAGTTTTTTGCCACCAGATGAAAGTAGAATAGCCCATGTCAAAACCTTCGCAGACATTGGATTGGGAAATCATCCAGCTATGGATCATCACGTTCGTCAACCGCTGGGTAAAGAGCGGCAAGACCAACGAAAAATCCCATGGCCAAGGCTTCGTCATAGAGTTCCTCAAAGCCTTTGGTATAGACTGGCTCGCCGCCCCCAACAGTGGAATGGAGACAAAAGTCTTTGATGGCTACTCAGACTACATCTGGTTCGGCAGGATAATCATAGAGATGAAGTCCAAAGGAGCCGATCCAGGCTTCCACCAAGCCGAAAGCCAGATAAAGAGATACGTACAGGACTTGACCGAAGAGCAAAAACCTATCCTCTGGATGGCCTGCGACTTTGAGAATATTCGCCTATGGAACACCCATACAGACCAAGTATGGGACATTAAGACAGCCAAACTCAAAAAATATAGAAAACACTTTGCCCCCATGCTGGAAGGCACCACAGACGCAGGCATCCATCGTGACAAAGAAGGGGTAAACAGGCTCGCCGCAGAAAAGATGGCTAAACTCCACGACGAGCTAAAGAAGTCCGGCTACGAAGGCCAGGATTTAGAAATATACCTCGCAAGGCTCCTTTTTTGCCTCTTTGCAAACGACACTGACATATTTCAGGACGATAGTTTTCAAAGGTACATCGAATCCTCCAGTGAAAGTGGCAACGACCTGGATGCGCGACTGACACAGCTATTCCAAGACCTCAATGAGCCAGTCGAGAAGCGCATAGCCAATCCATATCTTTCAGATCAAATAGACTCAGCCCACTTCCGCTACATCAACGGCGGTCTCTTTGAAAAGCCCATACGCAGAGCAAAATTCGACAAAAAAATGCGCCATGAACTGCTTGAGTGCTTGGATTTTGACTGGGGCCAGATACGCCCCGCCATATTCGGTTCAATGTTTCAAGGGGTCATGGACAAGGATCAAAGAAGGGAAATAGGGGCACATTACACCAGTGAAGAAAACATACTCAAGCTAATAAACCCCCTGTTCATGGACGAGCTAAAAAAAGAGTTCGATTCCATAAAGAAACAGCCCAAGACCAAGAAAAGACTAGCCCTCGTTGCCTTTCAGAACAAACTTGCCAAGTTGAAGTTCCTTGACCCCGCCTGTGGCTGTGGCAACTTTCTCATAGTCGCCTACCGGGAACTCAGGATGTTGGAATTGGAAGTAGTCAAAGCAATGCTGGACGGCAAAGAAGGCAAAAGCAAGTTGGGCAAAATGCTTGCCACCCCAATCGAAGGCAACCTAAAAGTCAACGTAGACCAGTTTTACGGCATAGAGATTGAGGAATGGCCTTGCCAGATTGCCAGGACAGGCATGTGGCTGATGGATCACCTGATGAACCTGGAGGCAACGGCAATATTTGAACGATACGAATACAGGCTCCCCCTAAAGCAAAGCGCGACCATCGAGCATGGAAATGCACTGAGGGTTGACTGGGAAACCATAGTTCCCAAAAATGAACTGAGCTATATATTGGGCAATCCGCCGTTTGTAGGCAAGAAGGAACAATCAAGGGAACAAAAAGCAGAACTGCTTGAAACTTTCGGAAGCCAAAAAGGCACGGGCAACCTTGACTACGTGACCGCGTGGTACAAAAAAGCATCAGACATGATTGAAAGCACCGCAATACGAGCCGCCTTTGTTTCTACAAACTCAATAACCCAAGGGGAGCAAGCACCGGTCCTATGGAAAGCACTACAGGGTGCTGTAAAGATCGACTTTGCCTACAGGACATTCAAATGGAGCAACGAAGCTAGAGGAAAAGCGGCTGTCCACTGCGTGATTGTCGGCTTCAGTACCCACTCCACAAAAAGCAATCGGGTTATCTTTGAGGGGGATGCAAGCACTACAGCTACAAATATCAATCAATATCTGGTGGATGCCCCCAATGTGTTGATTGAAAGCCGGACAAGGCCGCTATGTGATGTGCCCGAAATGGCTTACGGCAGTATGCCCATAGACGATGGTGCATTAATCCTATCTGAAACAGAAATGGATGCTTTTGCAAAGGCGGAGCCTCAGTGCAAGAAGTTTGCACGCCGATATGTCGGAGGGGACGAACTGCTCAACGATACCGTCCGGTACTGTTTGTGGCTCAAAGGCTTTGCCCCAGGCGAATACAGGGCATCCAAATTCATTACCGAGCGAATAAAGCAGTGTAGGCAGTTCAGAGAGAAAAGCAACCGCCCACAGACAAAAGCCCTTGCCGAAACTCCACAATTGTTTGGCGAGATTAGGCAACCAGAGACAAAAATGCTGGTAATTCCAAAGGTTTCAAGCGAAAACAGGAAGTACCTGCCCGGCGTGACTTTTGATGAAAGGCTCGTTCCTGCCGGTACGCTTGAAGAAACCATTCATGGCGTGGATATAGCCCTGTTCGCAGCGCCCGCGCAGCGCTTCCGCGGCGCGCTTTCTTCCGCGCTGCCGTTTCTGAGGGAAAATATTGTCATTGTAAATGTCG
>Ga0082212_10001106_pt1 | contig 39575 bp, 31 predicted proteins | sample TergutNt197P3_FD_71548 | JGI IMG/M metagenome (GOLD analysis project Ga0082212, IMG submission 71548) | Neocapritermes taracua P3 segment gut microbial communities from Petit-Saut dam, French Guiana - Nt197 P3 | ecosystem: Host-associated > Arthropoda: Insects > Digestive system > Gut ...
CGAGTATGCCTCCGATATGCAGCACGATATCGCCTACTCCCGCCTCGATGCACTTGCCTCGGAACCCCTGAAGGTCCATCTCCGCCATGCCGTAGAGCGACGTCATCATCATGGCGTCCGCGGCAGTTTCCTGTGCGGCTTTGATGAACTCTTCAGCCGACGTCTGGGCGCCCAGCGCGACGACCTTGAATCCGGCCTCGCGCAGTATCTTCGAGATGATCTTTGTGCCTATGACATGGGCGTCCACACCTACTGTGCCGGTTATGACAGTAGGAGGATTCTTCCTTATCATATCGCTGTAAACGTCGGGCAAAGCGTCGTCGTCAGCCGCATTTTCAGACGGCGGATCGACCAGACAGCCGTGGCTGAGCGTCCAGAAATCCGCCAGCGACGTCTTGTATCCAAGCGGGCGCCCCTCTGTCTTTTCACGCTCGCGGATCTTCTCGTCGTTGTACTTTCTAACCTCGTCCGGTATCGGCAGATTGCCGTACTCGATGTAGCGGCATGCTCCCTGAAGGTCCCTCGCGCCCATGCAGAGGTCGCGGACATGGATGTTGATCGAGAACGGCGAGTCGAGTACGCCTGCTTCTATCGCCTTAACGACGCCGACAGCAACGTCGCCGTCGCCCATTTCGATGACCTTGTCAAGTATCGCTGACACAGCAAGCTCGCACATCCTGCGCTCCTGCCTCAACTGCTCGCAATCGTAGTCGAGAGCCTGCTGACGCACGACATTGAATATCCAGTTCGCCGAACGGTATGTCTGCATATGAGACTCCGCGCTCGGGACGCCTATAGCTTCGTCTACTGTCTTGACTGAGCATGCGTCGATTTCTTTGGCCATCGCCGCGACCATCGCTACATAATTGATGTAGCCGTACGCGTTCCCCAGATCCTGAGGGAAGGCAAACAGCGAGGACTGATTGCCTATCAGCCCCGGGATGACGACGTCAGTGAGACCGAATTTATCGAAGTACTTTCTGAAAAGGCCTTCCGCAGCCTGAATTTCCGCGATATCCTGATTCAGGTTGCCCTGGAAGTTCATGAGCGGGACGATGCTCTTCACGCCCTGGGTGCATGATACCAGAGCTTCGATGATCTGCGTAGCGATGTTCATATACATCGGGATGACGCCGTTCGGCAGCCAGCCGTGCGTGTCTGTGCTTATAATAATGCCTCGATCGGCGTAGTAGCCGATAAGACGCCCCAGGTACTGGGCGGTTTCGATACATTGCTCCGCCGTTGCCGTTTTATCATAACCGCCTATCCAGCCGAAAAAGCTGTTCGGCATCGCCGTCATACCGGACGCAAACGCGATCTCACCGACGAAACTGTTCGCGACGCGCGACGAACGCGGGTCAAAGGCGCCTTCGCAGGACTCGACGACTTTACGCGTGGTCGCGATACCATGATTGATGATCGGGTAGCCGTTGAGTTTCGGTTGCCCGGTCTTTATGCTTTCCTCCAACCCCGCCTGCGCTTTATCCAGCTGCAGGTTGCGCGTATATGAGTCGGTCGTGAACGGAAAGAGGAAGACGCCGACGCTGTTGAGCGACTGCAGTAACTCGATCTCCTTTTCGACCACCGGCACGCCCGACCGCGGGAACAGCCCGATCTTACCTTCCGCGCGGTACTTCGCCAGCGCCTTTGTGAAGTTCTTACTGTCCGGCATTTTCTTTTGATACTCTATTGCCTCTTCGAGGTCGACGTCTCTGCCTGTGGGCCAGGGCGCCAGTATCTCCGGCCTGAGTTTGTTCAGGAAAACATCCTCGTCAATTCTCTGCTGTTTGACTTTTATCATACAAATCCTCCGGTTGTCACAGTTGTTGTGAGGCGAAGCCTCTTATATATTGGTCTATATTGGTCAATATTGGTCTATATTGGTCAAAATGTTAACCCATGTTGCAAGCGCCGCCGTCTATGACGATGGTGCTGCCTGTTACCCAGTTTGCCTCGTCTGAGGCAAGCCATACCGCTGCGTACGCAATATCATCCGGTTCGCCCAGCCTGCCGACCGGGCAGACCGCCTTGCATATCTCCGCCTGGATCTCCGGGCTATTTCGTACATACTCAGGTGTGAGGTTAGTCTGCACAGGCCCGGGGCATATCACGTTGAGCCTGACGCCCAGCGGTGAGAACTCGCGGATCATGTCGCGCGTCATCTTGTTGATAGCCGCTTTCATCGCGCCGTACAGGTAGGCGTCCGACTCCGGCTTCATCACAGAAATCGAAGCGACGTTGGTAATAGAAGCGTGCCCGTTCCTTACGAGCGCGGGCAGGAACTCCTGCATCGTCCAGTAATACCCCCGGAAGTTCGTCTCGAAAACCTTCGCGAGATCATCGTCGGTGTGTTCCATGAACGGCGCGTGGACAAGGACGCCTGCGCAGTTGAACAGCGTCGTGACGTCTCCGTACGCGTCCAGAGTTCCGGTAAGAAGGTTGCTGATATCACCTTTTTTCCGAACGTCGGTGCTGATGAACATCCCCTCCCCGCCGACATCTCTGATCATAGCCAGCGTATCCGCGCCATCGGCTTCGCTTCTGTTTGCACAGACTACTTTTGCCCCTTCCTTCGCGAACATGACCGCGACGGCTCTTCCGATGCCTGAACCTGCTCCTGTCACAACCGCGATCTTCCCATTCATTCTACCCATAATATAGCCTTTCCTTTCATGCATTGGCGCAGCGTTGCTCACTTTGATGTGTTCAGGCCCCGTTCCGGGAGGTCGCCGGCTTCGCGGGTTGTGTTCAGGTCCCGCAACGGGAGGTCGCCGGCTTCGCGGGTTGTGTTCAGGCCCCGCTCCGGGAGGTCGCCGGCTTCGAACATAGCGCTTCAGCTTTGCTTCGGCAGCTTGCCCGCCGTTTCGAGCTCGTCCGCTACATCCTCGAGCCCGTACTTCTCATACGCAGCCCTTGTAGGCCAGCCTGTTTTTCTGTCCCAGCCGCGCCTGTCGTAATAAATGTCGACCAGATCGCTCCAATCCTCCCACGACACTGTCTCGCCGAATGAATCGGGGTACTGCATCGACGGGAAGATAGCGTTGACCTCCATGTCACGCGTCCGCCCGTGGTTGCGTATCAGTATCGCGCGGTACAGCAAGCGGGAACGGACAGCCGCGAAGTTCAACTCTTCGGCTGTCATGCTGACGCCGGTCGCAGCTGTGAACATCTCCGACTCCATCTCCGGCCAGAACAGGTCCGGGCTCTGCCAGTCACAGCAAGTGACGGAGTCCTTTATATCGGCTTTATCCTCATTCATGATGACGCTGTCAGCAAGCAGTACGCTGTGGCAAGGGTCGTCTTTGATCTTCAAATAGTTCTGATACGTGTCATGGTGGTGAGCGTTTGTCTGAGTATCGCGCGAGGACAGCATCAGGCTGAGCGACGTCGCCAGCCATCCGACCTTGTTGATCGTCCCCTCAAAACCCCGCCCCTGCCAGTGGTAGCTTTGCCCCCAAGCGGTTTCAAGGCTGACGGGCAGAGGAAGCCGTTCTCCTGTCATCTGCGAAAAACGCCCCTGATATATAGTGTCGCCGAATTTCTCTTTACCGAGCGTCCTTATGGCGCGCGCCATTCCTTCCGCGAAAACAGGACCGAGTTTGCCTTTGCGGTATGTTATCATGTCAAGAAAATACTTTACAAATTCCTCGCTCTCGACGTCCGGATCGATCCCGAAGTCCAGTTCATCCAGCAGCCCTTCTTTTTTTGCCATAGCCAGCCATGTGAAGTACCACACGATGACGTCCCATTTATCAATACCGTACTCGTTGCACATGTCCATCATGACGCTGCCCTTGTCGAAGTCAGGCTTCCAGAAGTTTACGAGGTCGCCGCGCACCTGTCCGAACAGTTCGTTGAAATACGGGTCTTCCGGATCGGGTTCAGGCATTTCGCGACTGAGCATTTTACATGCAAGAAAGTGGTTACGCTCCGTTTCAAAGTTTTGAATCGGAGACCATGAGCAATCCTCTTTGAAACCGTACGCGAAAATGCCGACGCATTTCTCGACCTGATTTACTCGCTCGTCGGAAAACGCCGACTTCATATCGATCATCAGCCTGTTGCAGTGCTGGTTGCAGCCGTGGCTGCACGCGACCTGCCCCCTGAGCCAGCCGCCCTCGACGGGGATCTCGTTGCCGTCCATGCCGTGCGTCATCTCGCGAATCAAAGGACTGGACTTCATATACGGGCTCCCCATTTTCAGGCGCAGCCCGAACAGTTTCTCAATGTCCGCAGGGCGCACGGCGCCGCTTCCTTTGATCGAAATCGCCTTCAGGTTCTTTGACCCGAAAACAGCGCCGAAACCTGATTTCGCGGCTACATTGTCATTGGAGGTCGTGATACTGGCGTTGCGCATTAGGTTTTCGCCCGCCGGGCCTATGACCATGCTCTTCACGTTTTGACCGTGGATTTCCTCAAGTTTCCGCTGCGTCGCGTGGACAAGGAGCCCCCAGAGAGGTTCCGCCGAAATAAAGCTGATTTTATCGTCTTCTATGAATATGTATATCCGGTCTTCGGATTTTCCCTCGATGATAAACCCGTCGTAGCCGGCGAACTTCAACTCTGAACCGACGAACCCGCCGATACCGCTCCAGGAATACATTTCAGGGAAGGTGCCGGGAGCTATACCTGTCATCTCGCTCCTGCCGCCTGTCGGGATGCCGGTTGCGGTCGTCGGGCCTGTCATAAAGATGATTTTATTGCCCGGATCGAAGGCAGCCGTGCCCGGGCGCACCTCTTCCCAGAAAATACGGTTGCAGACTGCGCGCCCCCCGATGTATTCGGGCACATACTTCGAGGAGGGGATTTGCGTTACGGATTTGTCCGTCAGATTGATCCGGGCGATTTTCCCGGCATAGCCATAAGGGAGAGAATTCTGCATCATCGTACCTTTCGAGTTGAAATTGGTGAGTTGGGTGTTGAGTGCCGAGTGTTGTTATTCCCGGATCGCGTCTGCGATGCTTATGCACCTCACCGGGCACCACTGCACGCAGGCGGGGCCTTCCTCGCGGGTGCGGCACAGGTCGCACTTTTTAGCTTTTCGCTGAGCTTTATCGCCGCCTGTGAAAATGTTTATCCGGGGCGGTTCCTGTGAACAGGCTTTGATACACAACCCGCAGCCTATGCAGTTTTCCTCGTCAATATAAACGATTCCGTCGTTCCCGATAATCATCGCTTTGTCTTTTTTCGGGCATGCGTTGTAGCACGGATGGCCGGAGCAGTGACGGCACGAGTGAATCGTGTGATACATTGTCCGGATGTTCTTCTCCACAAAGATCCGGTTACACCCCGGGCTGACGACGCCGTCATGCACAAGGGAGCAAACGATCTCGCAAGTGTTGCAGCCCGCGCAAAAAGACGCCTCCGGCGGCAACTGCGTTATATATCTCCCGGCGGAGCCGTTCGCAATGTCCATGTATTACCATCCTCTCAACTGCTTCGCGTATGCGGAAAGAGCATGCATCGCGGGTATTGCCCTGTTGCTGTTATAATACCACACTCTGATTTGACGAATGCTACAAAGCTTGTCTCCAATACTACTACGCTTGTTGCCGAAAATCAACAAACAACTGATAAGAATAAGTGGTAAACCAATAAGTTATTCTAATGCAGCGCTGATTGACAGAATTTTGCATCCGTTATATAATGACTCCCCATTTATAAGCTAATTCCCAATAAGGAAAGGGGATCAATAATGATGAAAAGTGTGAAAATCATAGCAATGCTCCTGGTGGCAGTGATGGCGTTAGGTATGTTGGCGGGCTGCGAAAGCGCGGAGAAACCGGGCATTACTTCCGAACAGCCTCCTGCAGGAAATGTAAACAGCCCCGCGAACAGCCCCGCGGGCACGACAGGCGGGGGCGGCGGTGAAACAAGCGGCAATGAAAGCAGCGCACCTGCGGCAAGCACTGGCGACGACGGGCCGGCGGCGGGCGGCGTGCCCGTGGCTTCAGGCGGTAAAGACATCTATAACGACCCGATAAAGATCTCTGTTATCTCGATTTCCACGGCGGGGCAGGTAAACAGGGTTTATCAGCTTGCGCTGAACGAACAGGCGGTCAGGTTCCCGAATGTGACGCTTGATTACAAAGACGCCGAGTATAACCCGAACAAGCAGATAACGTTGATAGAGGAAGCGATCACTCAGGGCTATGACGCCATTTTCCTTGAATGTATGGACCCTGTGGCTGTTGTGGATGCGATTGAAAGAGCTGAACAAGCCGGTATCCCGGTCATTACGACAAACGCTGCTCAGCCTTTCTGTGTGAATACGCTCCACATTGCCGGCGCTGACTACTCATCCGGCTGGAAGGGCGGGCAGGAGCTTGACAAGCTGACAAAGGGCATGTCAAACCGCACGGCTATCGTGCTGGACTGCCCGGCGGCGTTCAAGCCGGGCGCGAGAATGGGAACCGGCTTTGAAGACTACATTGAAACGACAGACATCAAGAAGCTTGAAGCGATCGGTATCGAAAACTGGTCGGCGGATAACGCTCAGATCGCGATGAGCAACATGCTGACGAAATACAGATCGGGAGAAATCACAATGGTGTACTGCGCCTCAGGCGACATCGCGCTGGGCGCGATGAACGCGATAGAGCAGGCGGGCAGAGGCGGCGACGGTATTCTCATCTGGGGCTTTATGGGGTATCCAAACGAACTGGAAGCCATCAAGAGCGGGAAAATGGCGGGGACGATGTTCTCCGATACATACGCTCAGTATTCGGCTCTGTTCTACTATGGGATGTACTTTATCGCCACGGGGCTTACATCGGTTACCGCAGGCTTTAACGTGACGCCGATCGTCGAACAGCCGATGATGCCGGTGACGATCGCAAATGTCGATCAGATCATGGCGGTATCACGCTGGTACTACGATCCCGCCGTTAACCCGGGCGCAGGCGGAGCTGGCGGCGGAGAAGGCCTGAGCAACGTCGTCAATACGATATCGGCGCTTCCCGGAGGCAAAGACATATACAACGACCAGATCAAGATATCAGTCATATCCATTTCAACTGCGGGGCAGGTCAACAGGGTGTACCAGCTGGCGCTGAATGAGCAGGCGGTCCGGTTCCCGAATGTGGTTCTTGAGTTTAAGGACGCTGAGTACAACCCGAACAAGCAGATCACCCTGATAGAGGAAGCGGTCACGCAGGGCTACGACGCCATATTCCTTGAGTGCATGGATCCCGTAGCGGTAGTAGACGCGATAGAAAAGGCTGAGCGGGCGGGTATACCGGTAATCACAACGAACGCGGCCCAGCCGTTCTGCGTAAACTCGCTTCATATCGCCGGCGCGGACTACTCCTCCGGCTGGAAGGGCGGCAAGGAACTCGACGAACTGACCAAAGGAATGCCAAACAGAACTGCTATCGTCCTGGACTGCCCTGCGGCGTTCAAGCCGGGAGCGAGAATGGGCACAGGCTTTGAGGACTATATCGAAACCACCGACATCAAGAAGCTTGAAGCAATAGGCATCGAGAACTGGTCGGCCGACAACGCGCAAATCGCCATGAGCAATATGCTCGCCAAGTACAGCTCCGGTGAAATCACAATGGTGTACTGCGCTTCCGGAGACATTGCGCTTGGCGCGATGAACGCGATCGAGCAGGCCGGCAGGGGCGGCGACGGCATTCTAATCTGGGGATTCATGGGGTACCCGAACGAGCTTGACGCCATCAAGAGCGGAAAGATGGCCGGTACCATGTTCTCAGACACCTACGTCCAGTATTCGACGCTGTTTTACTATGGAATGTTCTTCATAGCTACAGGGCTTACCGCGGTGACTGCCGGCTTTAACGCAACGCCGATCGTCGAGCAGCCGATGATCCCTGTTACAAAAGCGAACGTCGAACAGATCATGGCCGTTTCGCGATGGTATTACGATCCGGCGATCAATCCGCAATAAGAGCGCGGTATGTGATGAGCGGTGCAACAACGCGCAGGCTTATATCGATAGGCCTTGTGCTGATTATGGCGGTCATTTTCTCGCTTACCAGCGAGGTGTTCCTGACATTCGGAAACATCATGAACCTGCTGAAGGACTCCGCATACCTGGGGATCATTGCGCTCGGAATGTCGTTTGTCATTATCGGAGGCGGAGTCGATCTGTCTGCCGGCGGCATTGCATGCGTTGTCGGGATCATCTGCGTAAGACTGTCCGTTCTGGGCTTGCCGGGGATGTTTATAGTTCCTCTGGCAGTATTGATGGGAGTCCTCTGCGGGTTTATAAACTCGATATTTATCACAAGAGTCAAACTGACGGAGTTTGTCGCGACGCTTGCGCTCGGCTTTGTATATTCGGGCCTTACGCTGGTGTTTGCATTCCGCGAGAGAGGCGTTATAACTTCTGTGGCTGTTCCAAAGTGGAGCAGCCTGCGCCTGTTTGGCGGTAATGTCCGCGGACTGCATTATATCACTATCACATGGGTGATCCTTGCAGTCATACTGTTCATAGTGCTGACGAAGACGAAGCTGGGGCTGCACACGTACGCGATCGGGTCTCACGCTTCGTCAGCGTCTATGTCCGGCGTGAGCAACGACAGGATAAAGATGACAGGTTATCTTATATGCGGCGGGTGCGCAGGGCTTGCAGTCGTACTGCAGGTTGCGCTCAACGGATCGTCACCTCTCAACATAGGCGGAGGATATGAGTTTCAGGCGATCGCTGCCTGCGTTGTAGGCGGGGTAGTGCTCGGCGGCGGGAAAGGCGACACGCTGAGCGCTGTCATTGGGTCGCTGTTTCTGCTGCTGCTCATGAACGGGCTGTATAAGTTCGGCCTTGCGACGTCCTGGGAGTACATACTGCAGGGCGGCATAATACTTGCAGCTACCGCTTTCGACGCTATATTCAACAGGATCACAAGAAAACGCCTGTTGACGCGCGCGCAGTAATGCAGAGAGGGTGGTGAGATTATGGAGCCGGTAACGGAAACTGCAAGTGCAGCAGTCAGCGGCGATGGAGCGTCGTCCGGCGCTTTCCTGCGGACAAAGGGGATATTCAAGCAGTTCAGCGGCGTGACTGTGCTTGATGACGTCGATCTCGAAGTGAACTGCGGCGAGGTCCACGCTCTCATGGGTGAAAACGGCGCCGGTAAATCTACTATAATCAAAATAATAACCGGGGTGTACACAAAGGACGCCGGTGAGATTTTCATTGACGGCAAAAGCGTCGAGATAAATAACAGGCACGACTCGGGCGCCCTTGGGATTCAGGTCATATACCAGGAGTTGAGCCTCATCCCCGCGTTGACCGTAACAGAGAACATCTTCCTCGGGCGCGAGAGTATCAAACGCGGGCTCATGGACAAAAAGAGTATGAGAGAGCGCGTAAAGTCCCTGATCGGGCATTACGGGTTCGACCTTGACCCGGATACGACAGTCGATACGATGGGCATGGCGCAGCGGCAGATGGCGGAGATACTCAAAGCGCTCGCTTTTCAGGCTAAGCTGATAATTATGGATGAACCGACTTCATCGCTGTCAGCGGCGGAGTCGGAAAAACTCTTTGAAACCATTGACGGATTAAGAAAGAGAAATGTCGGAATTCTGTATATTTCTCACAGACTTGACGAGGTGTACAGGCTGTCGGATCGCCTGACTGTCATGCGCGACGGCAGAATCGTCGGCGTACTAAAGAGAGGCGAGATCGATTCACGCAAAGTAACTACGATGATGATCGGGCGCGAGGTAGGCGGCGAGGAGCAGAGCGGTTCGGTACGCAGATTTGAAGATAATTGCCTGGAAGTAAGAAACCTCTCCTACAGCGACATGCTCAGGGACGTCAATTTCAACGCGTACGGCGGAGAGATACTTGGAATTGGCGGTCTTGTCGGTTCCGGGCGCACCGAACTGATACGCTGTATCTTCGGAGCCGCGAAGCGTGCGGGCGGGCAGGTCACTCTGAACGGGAAACCGGTTAGCCAGTCTATCAGGAAGAACATACGCGCCGGTTTCGGATATGTTCCCGAGGACAGAAGGGTGGAAGGACTGATCCCGATGCTGCCGATGGAGAGGAACATCACCGTGGCAAGCTATGACAGGCTTGCAACGTCGGGAGTTGTTGCCCGGAGAAAAGAGATCAGCTGGGCGGAGAACGCAATAGCGAGCTATGATATCCGCCCGCCGCTGAGAACGATTCCGGGCGGAAACCTTTCAGGCGGGAATCAGCAGAAAGTCATACTCGGGAGATGGCTGTCGAGAGACCCGCAGCTTCTGCTGCTCGACGAGCCGACAGTAGGCGTCGACGTCGGTGTGAAAATGGATCTGTACAGACTGCTGCGCGAGCTTGCGGATAGAGGCGCGATAGTTGTCATGGTGTCTTCCGATCTTGCGGAACTGGTCTATCTTTCGGACAGGATCCTTGTCATGCGCGACGGGCGCTTTTTTGAGGAGTTCCTGCGCGGAAACGTTACGCAGGAGGCAATACTGCTTGCGGCCTCGGGAGTCCATACGAAGGAGGGGACGACGCTGTGACAAAGAAAGTTGTGAAAGCGGTGGGAAGCCCCTGGGGACAGCGCATCACTTTGCTTGTTTTGATCTGTATTGTCATGATAATACTTGAACCCAGATTCTTCAGGGTCGAAAACGCAAAGGGTATATTGCTGGCTATAGCTGTCAACGGCATTATGGCGTGCGGAATGCTGTTCACAGTCCTCGTAGGCGGAATGGATCTGTCCGTTGGCTCAATGGCAGGTATCTCGGCGTCAATAGCGTTCGTGATTTCAAAAGATAACGACTTCTCGGGCGGCGGTTTTATTCTGGGCTGCGCCGTGGCCTTCGCGTTGTGCCTTGTTTCCGGATTTATCAACGGGTTCTTTGTGACGAGATTCAGCCTGCCGGCGTTCGTCGTCACGCTCGCGATGAAGTACATTTTATACGGAAGCATATACATGGTCACACGCAGCTTTTTTGTCATACCGCCCGTTCAAAGTATGGCGTCCCGTTTCGGCAACGCAAGCATATTCGGAATTCCCATGCCTATAGTGATTTTTGTTATCGTTGTTGCGGTAAGCGCGTTCGTTTTGGGGATAACGACATACGGGCGAAAGCTCTATGCGATAGGCGGGAACAAGAATGTCGCAAACCTCGCGGGTATCAAGTCAAACGTAAATATCATGATTGCGTACATGCTCTCAAGCGTGCTCGCCGGGCTTGGCGGCGTCCTGCTGGCTTCCATGAACGGGCAAGCCGGGCAGACGACAGCGATAAATTACGAGGGCAACGTTCTGATGGCAATGGTAGTCGGCGGGATAAACCTTGCAGGCGGAGAAGGCGGAGTGCCGGGCGCCATTTTCGGGGCATTGCTTGTCGGCGTCATCAACAACGCCATGCTGATGCTCAGCATCAGTTCGGATATCCAGAAATTTGTGCAAGGCGTAATAATACTGGCGGCGATGACGCTGAACATGTACGCGAAACGCGGTTCGAGCGGAGCGCTGAAGGTCAGGACAGCAAGGAAAAGCGCTTAAAAGCCGGTATAAGGCCGGGAAGCCCGAATAGCTGCAAACCGGGAAGGAATGAACATAGATGAGCGAACTGAAGTACACACATTTGTTTGAACCGATCAGACTGGGGAAGACGCTGTTCCGCAACAGAATATTTTCGTCTCCTCAGGACATCTACAGGCTGACGTCAGAGAACTTTCTGGACGATAACGCAACTGCGTTTTACGAGGTGAAGGCGCTCGGCGGCTTCGCGTCCGTCTGCCTGGGCGACATGATGGTGGATTCCCGGGCCGGGCACAGCCACCCGTTTCAACTGCGCGGGGACGACATAAAAGGCCGCGGGAGTTTTACGCGCACGGCGAACGCCATAAAGAGGCACGGCGCGGTTGCAGCGGTAGAACTCAACCACGCGGGAAAAAACGGAAACATCATGGCGGCAAATGAGGGCTTCATATACGGAATCGTAAACGAGCTAAGGCCCGACGGCGTCGAGATACGGCAAATGGACGATGAGTGGATCGACCGGCTGATAAAATGCTACGCGGACGCGGCGCTCTTTGCGAAACAGTGCGGGTACGGAATGATAACGCTTCACGGAGGGCACGGTTGGCTGCTTGCGCAGTTTATGTCGCCGCGCGACAACAGGAGGACCGACCGGTGGGGAGGTTCGCCGGAGAACAGGATGCGGTTCCCGCTTGCTGTTATTGACGCCGTCAGGCGCGCGGTCGGCCCGGACATGCCGATCGAAATACGTATAAGCGGGTCCGAGTGCCTTGAAGACGGATATGACATCGACGAGGGCGTGCGTATAGCGAAAGCTCTTGACGGGAAGGTCGACCTTATCCATGTCTCCGCCGGGCATCATGAAGTGGAAAGCGCGAGTATGATCACGCATCCGACCATGTTTCTGCCGGACGGCGTGAACGTTGGATACGCAGCTGAGATAAAAAAGCATGTATCAACGCCTGTGGCTACAGTCGGCGCGCTGACTGATCCTGAAATGATGAACGAGATCATCATGTCGGGAAAGGCGGACGTTGTGCAACTGGGCCGCCAGACGCTTGCCGATCCTGATCTGCCGCTGAAAGCGCGTACAGGGCATGAGGATGAGATAAACAAATGTATGCGCTGCATGACGTGTTTCTCATGCAGCACAGCGAGCGGTATATTTTATTGCGCGACAAATCCGATAATAGGCCACGAGCATGACGCGCTTTATGACATGCCCCCGCGAAAGATAAAGACTGTTCTGGTCGCGGGCGGCGGAGTCGGAGGAATGCAAGCGGCTCTGACAGCGTCAGGGCGCGGGCATAAAGTGATCCTGTGCGAGAAAACCGGAGAACTTGGAGGCGCGCTGCGCTGTGAGAGGGACGTCCCGTTCAAAGATAAGCTGAACGCGTACCTGAATGCGCAGGTATTGCGCATTTCAAGAGCTCCCGTTGAGGTGAGGCTCAATACAAAAGTGACGCCTGAACTGGCAAAAGCATTCAGGCCGGACGTCATCATCGCTTCGCTTGGCGCGGAGCCGGTCGTGCCGAATATTCCGGGGATAGAAGACGCGCTGATGGCAGAGGATGTGTACAGGAACCCGGGCGTCACAGGGAAGAACGTTGTTATCATCGGCGGAGGCCTTGTCGGGCTGGAACTAGGCATACTGCTTGCGCGGCTCGGGCGGAATGTTGAGATTGTCGAGATGCTGCCTGCGACACTGGCTTCCGTGGGGGGCGCGCAGACGTCGGAAATGATAAGCAATCCTGCCGCTCTGGAAGCGGGCGCGAATGTTGTACATGGTATCGCGATATCTGAGGAATTGAAAAAGCTCCCGAATATGAAGCTGACCGTGTCCGCAAAGGCGATTGAGGTCACTTCTCAGGGGCTTGTGATAGAGGATATGGACGGGCAGCGCCTCATACGCGCCGACGCCGTAATATGCGCAGTCGGCCAGCGACCGCTGACCGACGAAGCTGTGGCGCTGTATGATTGCGCGCCTGAGTTTTATCAGATAGGAGACTGCGTAACGCCGGCGAACATACTCACGGCTACGCAGACTGCATACCGGATCGCAAGGGATATCGGAAGGCTGTAGACTTGCGGAAAGCGGAAAGCGAGCGGGCGATCTTCTATTACCGGACGCTAGGAGCCTGTGCAGCCCGCGATGGACAGACGCGGGGCCCGGCGCAGACCGTGACGGGCAGACGCGGGGCCCGGCGCAGCCCGTGAAGGACAGACGCGTAGTGGAACCCGGTACAACCCGCGGCGAACAGGTCAGGTGTTTGATGTGATCACCGGCATCTCCATTATGGAATCATCGTTGAATACCCAGTCGCGCGTCTGATGGACGATGAACTTATCTTCGCTAACTCTGCATATCGTCTTCGTTATTCCGGCGTTGATAATTAATCTGCGGCACATCGTGCACGGTGATGTGTCGCTTAAATATTCCCCTGTTTTTGCATCGCGCCCGGCAAGGTAGATAGTTGCGCCTATCATCTCGCTTCGAGCAGCGGAAATGATCGCGTTTGACTCGGCATGGACGCTGCGGCAGAGTTCATAACGCTCGCCGCTTGGTATTTCAAGGGCGTCGCGCAGGCATTGCCCGATGTCAGGGCAGTTTTTTCTGCCGCGCGGCGCTCCGTTGTATCCTGTTGCGATGATTTCGTCATTACGGACGATGATTGCGCCATATTTGCGCCGTATGCACGGAGCCCGCTGCAAAACTGCGTCTGCGATATCAAGATAGTAATTATCCTTATCTTTGCGATTATCCATTTTGCTTCCTCCATACGATTTAATGCCTGAACCCGGGCGCAGGACCGGGGTAATTGATCATAGTCAGTATACCGGATAGTGTGCCGGATAGTATGCCGGATAGTATGCCGGATAGTATGCCGGATAGTATGCCGGATAGTATACCGGACAACGTCCGGAATCATGATTCCCGGGCTGCTTCTGGAATTGTATATCACTTTGGGACAGATTTCAAGCATAAGAAATCGGATTTCCTAGCGAGACGCGAACGCTGAAAAGGCGTTCTTTCTTTTTGGTTGCTTGTCTGCCGATTTGGCGCGCTTTCTTTTCAGCGGGATATTGATGATTATGTCAAGCGGAGAATCGCTGTCACCGTCGATTAGTTCATACTCGTCGTGTTCAAGTATTGATATGTCAGACTTCGCCTGCGCCGCTTCCTGCGGCAGTTGCATAGGCAGGGAAGGAGCTTTTTGCAGAGCCTGCGACCGCGGCGCTTTTTGAGCCTGCTGCGGCTGACCTGCCTGCGCTGTGTGAGAATCACCCTGATACGGCGATTCGCCATGCTGCGGCGAATCGTATTGGTACGGAGGATCGCCTTGGTATGATGAAACGCGGGCTTGAGACCGGTCGCCGCCGGAATGCGCCTGTTTTTTCATCTGCGGTGCGTGTTGATCGTTTTGCGGAGATACGACAGGCCTCTGCGGCTCTGTGCGGGCGTTCTCCGCTTCATACTGTTTCAGAGTCTGCAGTAGTTCCGCCGGGGAAAAGTCTTTCATAATTGAGCGCAGTACTCTGTTTTCAAGGTTGACGTCCTCGATCGACACATGTTTTGACAGGCTGACTGCTGCCTCTTTCAAAGTGTTGTAATCGCTGCAGTCATGCACCGATGGTATGTATGCGTAACGTATCGAGCTACTCGCGTCGTCGAAAAAGATATAGTTCGGGTCGAGCACAAACGAGTAAGGTTTCATAAACCAGTCTGCGCAGCTGAGCAGCGGGTCCAGCAGGCTGTACCACAGTTTGCAATACTCGGGGACAGATATAGCGGATGGGTTATACGGGATTTTCTTCAGGATTCCGGGTTCGTAAACGAACTCGACTTCACCGTCGATGTTTCTGTAATGGAATGGGAAAATAAAGTCAGGCCGGTCAGTCTGAATTGTGTGCAGTGCTTTTTTGTCGAGGTCTATTTCCGGGATCTTCGTTATCAGCTGCGCTCCTGTTCCAAAGTCGCTCCTGTTCTCAATTTCGTATCTCACTGATTGATCATTCCTTCCTGGTTTGTGTCTGTTAAGGTGACACGCGGTACTATGTGCGAAGCACCGGAGAATATCGTCGCGGCAGGCTGCAGAACGCGGGCGCCTCGCAGAGGTTGAAATCTGTATGACAACCTGAACAGTTACTATCGTTTATCGTTGATTCGTTGATCGCCTTGTCTGCCTGATTTCTCTCCCGGCGCTTTTTCTACGAGAACAGCCCTGAGCTGCCGGCTTTGTATTCCAGAAGCGTGATAAACTGCCATCCGCGTGATGTAAGGACGGGCGCGCTGCCGTTCGAGAAACTCTTCGCTTCATAGTACAAAGGATCGATTACGAAATCTCCGTTTACGCTGATGTAACCCCAAAGATCATCATGCTTGACTGCAGCAAGATGCTGGCCAAAAGACAGAGCGTCATCAAACTGAAAGTCGATCACTACATTTGCACGTGTGTCTATAAAGCCCCACAAACCGCCTTTCATAACTGCCGCGTAGTTATCTTCGGAACTGCTGCCGGAGAACGGGCGCGCGTCGTCGAACGCATCCCCTGTCGGCTGCCCGTTAACCAGAAGCTTGACAGAAGCGCCATCCCGGACAAACACTGCTCCGCCATAACAGCACTGCCCGAGCTCATCACGGATTATGTCTTCATACTCAGCGGGGACCAGCCAATTGTAAGCCAGGTCGATTACGCCCCATTTACCGTCGGCTTTCGCGGCGGCATAACCGCCGGAATACATCCCGATGTACTCAAAGGCGGCGTTACCGATCGTAAATTCGCCGTTTGCGCGGTACCACGAATCTCCGATCAGAACAGGTATGCGGTCCATAGAGTAGTTCCCGAATGTTTGGGCAGGCTCATGAAGTTTTGCGATCCGGTTGTTCGCTGAGTCGATAGCGAAAATCTCTCCGTCCTTCTTCACTATTGCGCGGCCATTGCTGAAAGTGCTTATCTGCTCATACATGCATGGAATGATAAGAGCTCCGCTCGAGTCAGCGACGCCCCACGCTCCGTCTGCGCAGACCTGTACTGTAGATTCGAATATGGCGGCAACGTCATCGTAAACTTCATGCCCTGTTTCAATTATGTATCTGTTGCTCTCGTAGATGGATACAAGAGCCGCACTGCCTGTCTTGCTGATGCCTGCTTTCAGCGTGTTCAATGCTTCGGAAAAGCTGTTAATGCTCAGATAGTGCAGGGATGCTTCTTCAAAGACCGAATAATCCGCGTCTTTACGGTTCATCTGCTTTTCGAGCAGAGCTTGATATTTTCGGAGGTAACCTCTCTTATCTATCAGGGATAAGTAGACTTTCTTGAGCTCCGTTTCAACCATTGGAGTGTATTTAGTGTTATAGCCCGCAGCCTCTTCAAGTAAAGGCTCCGCCCGGATATAGACGCCGTCGTTTGTAAACCTGGCGGCTTGTTCCATCAGCTCAAGCTGCAGATCAACGGTCGACTTCGCGTGCATACCGACGAACCATGATATCAAAAGCAGCGCAAGACAGCTTGCTCCGAGCAGAATACGATTGATCAGTTTCAAAGTAATTCACCCCTCGCTAACGGAAGTACAGGGCTATCAGTATGCCTGCGAACAAAAAAGGCACAAGCGGGATGGTGTCTTGCCTTCTGATCTTCTTCGTGAGAATCAACGCAATACCGGTAAGCATGGCAAGCAGCGTACCGCAGAACATCGCGGGCAGAATGCTGCCATACCCCAGATAGAGCCCGGCGACTGCCATGAACTTGACGTCGCCGCCTCCAAGCCCTTTGCGGCTGATGATGTAGACGAGCAGAAACAGCCCTCCGCCCACAGCGGACCCGATAGCGGAATCGATCAGCAGCTTTACAGATTGACGCGTGTCGATGAAAACCTGCGGCAGAACTATCAGCGCCCATGCGGCAAGCATAGCAAGTACAGCGCTGTTGGGAATACGTTTTGACTTAAGGTCCGACACGGTCAGGACATAGCCGAATACGATCAGAAGCTCGTCGCAGAGCAGACTTAGCAGTTCAGGCTTCCCGGCACGGATAACCGGGAGCAGAGCTGCGAATACCGGAATGCCGGCGTACGGGAGTATTTTTAGTAAGGAGCCTTGAAAAGGCGTCTTTAGTTGCTTTTCCGATTTCAGTGATTGCTCGTTCACAATGTCACCAGTAGCCCTTTCCGTAGCCTCCCAGCCAAGCCTTTGTCACCGCTGTCTGGGTCACTTTCAGCACCGGCTTGAAGGGCAGGGGAAGCGTTCCGAATTTATACTCGATCTCATACTGCACAACTAATACCACGTCGCCGTTTTGGTTGATCAGCGTGCTGTTGCGATGACCGATGCTGTGAATGTCAAACAGATCAAACTCGTAGAACTTCAGGCTGTTGAGGCCGTTTTCAACGTTGAAGGCTTTCAAATACGCATCTCCCGTCATTGATCCGTTTGACAGGTACCGGCCTATAAGAGGACGCACTAGAGTTTCGAAGAGGGTCTCTACACTCTCCCCGAGGCCGTAGTTGATAATCTGTTGAAGCAGGTTCATCGGTTCTCCTGCAAAGGTTTCCTCCGCAGTGTATTCTCCGGAAGGAGCGGAAATCTCTTTGTCGGCGCCATGCGCTTGAGACAGCTTTTCAACGCCGGTTATAACCCCGAGGATGTCCGCCTTAAGCCCGTCGATTTCAGCTTTGACCTTGCCCGACTCTTCGCCCAGCTTGATAAGCTTGTCGGAAACCCCTGCAGCGTCAAGTGCATAACAGTACATCGAAAGTGTGTTTGCCGCCTGTGTCAGCGCATAGTGCACTCTTGTCTGCACCGTTATTATATTGACAAGGCTCAGGATAGACGCGATGAGAAGTACAAAGGGGATAAACACACCGGCCGTCTCGGCGACTATATATCCGTCGCTGCTGTTTTTCACGCGCCACTTAACACGTCTTTTCACACATCTTTTCACACGCCTTTTCACATCAATACCCCCTGTAATCCGTCACAGTGAGCGCCTTTGACTTCGGAGGGATCACACCGTCTATCCCTTTTTGCGCCATTGGCATGGACAGAAACAGCATCCGTATGTCGACGGTGGAACTGATGCTGAAGTCTGTTTTCATATCTGCCATCCTGAATCTGCCGTCGCTTTCCAGCGCCTCAGCCATCTTAGCTTCGTCAGCTTTGATACTGTTCCGGTGATTTATAACATTCCATTCGATCAGGTTAGCCGCCCTCGCTGCGAGTTCGTCGCCGCTCCCGTTTGTTAACGCTGCGTTTGCAATGAAAAAGAACATAAGGTAATGCGAGTACGACAACCCTTCTTCATCCTGTTCCTGCGACTCATCATCAGAAGCCAGGTTTGCAAGCGCCTCCGCAAGCCCCCTCGGACTGCATAACCACTCGCCGTTCAGAGGGTTCTTTAGGAGCGGCACTTTGTGGCCTCCGCGCAGCGCTGCTACGTCGAGAACCGTTTCCGCGGCGACGAACGCAGCGCGCGCCAGTTCGGAAAGCGCGATACCCACAGGAGGGCACCAGGCGAATGCAAGCCGTATGCCGTTGACTACTGCGGTGACGTCAGACACTCTGAACACAGTGATGTAATTACATATGAGCCGAACGATGAAGATCAGCTTTGTGACGGCGTTCAAGTTCTCTCCCGCGTTCAGGCTCCCGTTATACAGATACTCCCACTCGGACTGGAAAAAGTAGTTTACTTCCGGGCTGATCGGAACACCTGTAAGCGAGTTCGGAAATGTAACGCCGCTGAGGTCATCGCGGGTCTTCCCGATGCTTTCGGGCCTCGTGGTGGTATAGTTTGAGAACATGGATGTGCAGTATGTCAGGAGCAGCATATAGTCGCCGGCCTTCCCGAGACTGCCCAGAGGATCGTCTATTACGTCAACTACATTGTTTTTAAGCGCGTTCGGAATAAGCTTTGCTATGTCGAGAATGCCCAGCTTATCCGGCGCCTGCGTATATGGGTCGTATATGTATTGCGCGCCTAAGGGGTTGTTTGTCAGGCCTTCGTACGCTTTTTCAGCAAGCTCCAGAACCGAGTCGATCAGTTTGGTCTGTTTTTTCTTTGCGTCTCCGCTGCCTTCCGGGCCTTGCCCGTCATACAGCTTGACGGGGTCCATTACAGGTTGGTTCATCATTGTTTTCAGATAGATGAAAAAGTCCTCATTATTCTTTGATATCCACGAAAACCTCGAGAAGCCGGCCGGCATGTGATACTTGACGTTATCACGAGGAAATCCCGCGAAGTACGCGGCTTTGCTTGCTGACGCGGCGACTTCCGCGGAGAGGGCAAAAGCGGGATTCGACGCCAGGCTTGCCAGTTCGTCTATTGAGAGGCTCTGCGCTGTGAGGTTTCCGGAGTTTCTGTAACTGACGTCGTCGAGCATTGGTTTGAACACATTGTCGAGATAGTTGTAACCGCTCGTCCGAAAAGCGCCTGCCATGCCGGCGACGTCTTTCCACTTGAGAATCTCTCTGTAGTGGTCGATCTGGGACTTTCCGTCGCTGCCCGGCGTCAGAAACGCTTTACTGAGCTCATCGCTGCATTCTCCGTGCTTGAGATCGTTCTCAAGAGCAGCGAGTTTTGCGCTGAGTTCATCATGCCGGTTGTCGATTTCACGCGCAATTGAAAGCACGTTGTCAAACTTCACTTTGAAGTCGTCAGCGTCGATCTTTGATTTTTCTATGTGCGTTGTCAGACCTTTGACCGTGTTGTACGACGCCCAGCCGCCATTGATCCAGGTGTATCCTCGCATACCGCCGACCGTGAGTACTCTGATGTTTTCAAGTGTTCCGTCATACCTGTTTTCGAAATCGGTCTTGGCGTCGAACAAATCATAATCCGACAGTTCATCAGGATAATTGCTCAGTTCCCAGGACCTGTAGCAGTCTTTCAGCTCTTCAAAAACATCGCGGATAGCGCACAGCGTTTCCGATATAAATTTGAAATTTTTACCGGAGACTCCGGTTATCTGAATGCAGTCGTCGGCGGAGAGTATAGCTTCATATAACTCTTTATATATGTCGTACAGATCGGTAATGTCTGAGTCAATAGCAAGCTTGTCGTCTACGATTTTAGCGTCTTCTTTGAGCTTGTTGTCACTGAGCGAGTCAAGAAGTTCTTCAAAAAGAATTACGGGAGCCCGAAACTTCATGTATTCTTCGATTTGCCGCCTCAGGACGTCCGGGTTGCCGAGGTCCTTTCCCTGCGCAGGTATAAGTTCCGCAGGTTGAAGATTTGAGCCGTAGAAAAGCTGAAATGTGCCTAAACCCTTTTCATTCCAGTCATCGCCGAATATCGAAACCTCGATGTAATTGTTTACCATAGCTTCGAGTTCGGAGTCACCCGCCGTGAAGCCAAACAGGCCGTACAGATCATGCAGCAGCGCGTTGTACTGGCTGAGGACAGCGTTTGCGGCAAGTTGGTTCGAGTCCTGGATGATGCTGCCGGCTGTGTAAATGCGCGCAAGATCGACTACCGACCCGCTGACCAGCATAGCGGGGATAAGAAGGAGCGTGACGAACACCGTAACGGCGCCTTTTGTATTTTTGATCAGAGTTTTCATTTTTTTATCCTGTCTGCATTGCGCCTGTCTGTCTTGCGATTGTCTGTCTTGCACCTGTCCGCATTGCGCCTGCACGCATTGCGCCTGTCTGCATTGCGCCTGTCTGTCTTGCGACTGTCTGTCTTGCACCTGTCCGCATTGCGCCTATTCGCATTGCGCCGCAAGAGGCGTGCCGGGCAGGCGCCGAAATTACTTCCAGCCGAGCAAAGCTGTGATTATCTCTCCCGGCGCCGCGATGCTTTCAGCTATATCTGTGAGCCCGAATTTCTCGCGGATATAGCCTGCGAAATCAATGGCAAGATCCACATTGCGAACGAACTCGTCTGCGTTTTGAACAACAGCTGTTGAAGTTACGGATACGGATATACTGTCTTTGATTCCGAACATGGATAGGCTGAAAGGGAATGCGAAGTTTCGCGAAGCGGTCACTATGATCTCCTCATAGATGATTCTGTTAACGAGAAAGCATTCCACCGTAAGTGCGTTTTCATCTGAGCCGAGCCTGCGGGATTCCGCCAAATTCACCAGCTTATTTGCTTTGTCGTCGATTTCGATGCTGTTCGGAAACAAAGCGGCATAGACGTTCTTCAACTCGTCTTTTCTCATGCTCCATGAGCAGGAAGCGGTGTTTGGGTCGGCGAACAGCCATGAGTCGCTGCACTCGGTGGCGACAGCCGTAGCCGCTAACTGAGTCGCGCGCTGCAGCGCGGATCTGGTTGGCAGATATACGGCAAGCAGGATCAGACCCGCGAAAATGAGTATCATGATGGGGAAGAGTATTGCCGCTTCGACGATCGCGTCTCCGCGCGTATTTTTTGCAAGGCTTTTTATGCTTACCAAAGCGGCAGCCTCCTCTCTTGCGCAGAGCTGAGCCCTGCATTCCGGGGAACCGGTTACGGTCAAGGCTGAAGACTGACCGTTTCTCCTGTTATCCTGTCCCAAACGTCCTTGATCCAGACGCGCAGGGAACTCCAGATCAGTAAGATAGCCAGAATTGCGACCAGTATCAATAACACGGCGACGACCACTCCCGATAAGGCGCGTTCGTCTTCTTTAATACTCCTCAGAAACCCTGTGAACGCGATATATGCATTGAGTGGGAATGCGAGTATTCTCTCCGTCATCAGTAAGCCCTCCTTTCTTTATACAGCAGAGACACATACGCTTTTCTCGCATGATATATGCCGCAACTGCTTGTGATGTATGTCTCAAACGCTAGAACCCGTTGAAGTTCATAGCGATAGGAACCAGCAGGATGAACAGGATCGCGACAAAAAGGAGCATGGTCGGGATCATCAGCTTGGAGTTAGCCTTTTCCGCGTCCCTTTTCGCGGTGTGTCTGCGGTCAAGCCATGCCTCACGGGCCATGTCTTTGAGGAGCCTGCCTATTTCTGTGTTGCCCTTTGAAAGGTTCTGCATGATTGCCGAGGCAAGCTTTGCGGTTTCTTTCGTACAGCACCGGCTTATAAACCCGCTGTACGCGGCTTCAGGGCTGACGAGGTTTTCGAGCTCTTGAGAGGTTCTCCGCATCTCCAGGTACAGCTCGGAATCCTGACTGTACGAAGTCTCTTTCCACGCGCGGTCCATTATCATACCGGACGTCATCAAAAGAGCGAGTTTTGACACTACGTTCGGAAACTGCCTGCTTATAGCCGCCCGGCGCTTTTTGACCCGGACGCTCAAGTCGTCATACATAGTGTATGCCAGCGTAACGGTAAGTATCGGCCCGATACAGGCAATTGCGGCGCCTGCGCTTGCGAGCCCTGCGCTAAGAAGAATGGCGCTGATAAGCAGCGTGCCGCAGATACCGATGATAGAAAAAGACAGAATCTTTGCGAGCATGTGCCTGGCTTTGTTGGCGGCGTGTTTTCTTCCGTACATCTCGCTGCACTTTGTCGCAATTTTCTTGTGCAGGCTCCCCTTGCCGAGCGCGCTGAAGCTTCTCTGAAGGACATAGCCGGGCATCGGGAAGACGCTTGTCTTTTTGAGATTCCCGTTTTGCAGCCTGTCGTTGAGTTTTTCAAGCGCAGTTATCTTCTTGCTGTAGTTGCTGTTGAACAAAAAGCGAAAGATCACAGAAGCGGAGCCGTGATACCGCGCGAGTTTTTCGATACGCGCTTTCTCTTTTTGCCGCAGCTTCTCAATTTCGAGACGATTATCAAAGACATTGTTATATGCCGCGACGATCCAGTCCTCGCGCGTCACCATAGACATCAGTATCAGCCAGAATGCCGTTAGAACAGTCGCGGGAAAGAGTGCCAGAAAAACCATGGGACCCTCCTTTCATAATTTCCGTGAAACCGCTGCGCGTATGCGCAAGCCCGGGAACCTGTGTAAAATGTCGCGCTATTACACAAGTGCAGATCACGTATCTATTCAGACGCCCTCTCAGGACCGGTGAGAAAAACGTCTTCTGAGCGCAAGGTCCTGAATAGTTGCCGGATCACAAAACTACGTTGCTGAACTTTCTGGCCAGCACATAGCTGATGACGTAGACTATCAGACCGATAGTAGACACGATCCGCCCGGTCGTGGTCGTATATATGGAGTCCATAAAACCTGCGCCTGAGTAACCAATGACCCCAATGATTAAGACAGGCATAAACAGCATTATGTTGGCTTCGCTCTTTGCGGCTGAGAGAAGAGTGGCGATTTCCATCTCGATTTCCATTTTGTCTGAGATGATCTGCTGGGTTTCACGAATGATCTCGTCCGTCCTGCCGGACTTCCCCTCGATCGTCGCGTATACCGATGCGAAACTTGCGAGGTCTTCAAGCTTTGCGCGTTCCGCAAAATCCGTGAAGGCGTCGGACAGAGGCACAGCGTTGTTGAACTTTGCGATTATCATATCGACTTCGGTGATGATATCGCTGTTATCCGTGTAGAGCAGGAGCAGGTCCTCACGCGCGCTCTGCAGGGCCCTGTACAGCGGACTGCCCGCCCGCATTGCAACTGACAAGGACTCAAGCAGGTCAAAGAACTGGACACGAAGCCTGGTCATCCGTCTGCTTACGGCGCTTTGCGCGGCAGTGAAGACATTGACTATTCCGAAGAGGGCGCCGCAGGTCAACGATAGTATGACCAGCTTGTAAAATGTGAATGAGACTGCGAATCCTGCGGCAAATCCGATAAGGAGCGCAAGAGCGTGTTCGAGCAAACCGGAGGGGCACTGTGAATAATCCGGCGCGGTCAGGCGTGACGGTTCGTCCGGCAGGCTCCTTTTGATTATTCGCCGGTTTGGCGAGGCGCTTTTTGCCGCAGCCGCAGCCGCAGCCGACAGCGATGAGGGTGGCGCAGCAGAGTCCGGAGGCGCCGCTGCGTGCTGCGCTGCCGCCGCAGGCTGCGTTGCCGCTGCGTGCTGCGCTGCCGCCGCAGGCTGCGTTGCCGCTGCGTGCTGCGCTGCCGCCGCAGGCTGCGTTGCCGCTGCGGGATGCGTTGCCGCTGCGTGCTGCGCTGCCGCTGCGTGCTGCGCTGCCGCCGCAGGATACGCTGCCGCAACAGGATGCGCTGCTGCTGCGTGCTGAGCTGCCGCCGCAGGCTGCGGTGATATTACTGTATCCATGATTCTGTGCCTCCTTCCGGTCATATTATTTTTGTGATACCTGCAATAGAAAGCTTGTTCGTGTTTCTCATTGCATTTGACGTTCTCACTAAACTCCCCGAGACTCTGGCTTTTGTACTGTCGGGGGACTCGATGAACTCGTAGAGAGGGTTGAGCATTATATTGCGTTTTGCTGTGTCGTACCCTGCAACTTCTACAATTTCAATTGTTTTTCTGCTTTTGTCGCGCAGCCGCGACAAGTGGATAATTATATCGACCGCTGATGCGATCTGCATTCTGATCGCTTCGAGTGAAAGAACGTCGGTAGCTTGCAGAACCATTGTTTCGAGCCTGCTGAGGATATCAACAGTGGAGTTTGCGTGGCCCGTAGATAACGAGCCGTCATGGCCGGTGTTCATGGCCTGCAGCATGTCCAGGGCTTCAGCGCCGCGGACCTCGCCGACGACTACCCGCTCCGGGCGCATGCGAAGAGCTGTCCTTATAAGATCGCGGATAGTAATGGCGCCCTTGCCGTCAGCTCCTGCGTTGCGAGTCTCTAGTCTGACGAGATTATCGATCCTATTGATTTGAAGCTCGGCTGAGTCTTCGATCGTTATTATCCTCTCGTCAGCAGGTATGAAGTTTGACAGCGCGTTCAGAAACGTCGTTTTACCGCTGCCCGTGCCTCCGCTCACAAAGATATTGTACTTAGCTGTTACCAGTAACCGCAGAGCCTCTGCGACCTCCGGCGTTATGGAGCCGAAAGCGATCAGCTGGTTGATTGTCATGGCTTCTTTCGGGAAACGGCGTATCGTGACGATAGGGCCGTTCAGCGCCACAGGCGGCATGACCACATTCACCCTTGAGCCGTCTTCAAGCCTTGTATCTACTATCGGTTCGCTTTCATTGACCGCCCGGCCAGCCTTTGAGACAAACTTGGTGATAATGATCTCAAGTTCACGACGGTTTTCAAACTGGATGTCCATTCGCGAAAGGCGGCCGGACTTCTCGATGAAGATGTCCTTGTAGCCGTTGATCATTATTTCCGTAACATCCGGATCCGCGATGATCCTGCCCAGCACGCCCAATCCGCGAATTGACTCGAAGACTGCCGTGGAAATGTACCGTTTCTCCTTGAAGTTCAAAGATGAAAGCTCGTAATACTCAGCAGAGTCTGCAGATCTCGCCTGCTCTGTTTTTGCATCAAGTATCCGGTTTATCAGAAGCTGAAGCTGGCTGTCGTCGAGATTCGTAAGATCGGCGTTGCTTTTCGCTTCTGCTTTGAGATCACGGATAATGTTGTTGCGAGTATATTCGGTCACGTCGGTTCACCTGCCAGTGTTCCTTAAATATGATACCCCGCTGAACTGTATCTTAAATGCGGCTTGAAAGAGCCTTTGATACTGTCGCCGGATCTGCAGACTGAGCCAGCGGGAGGGAGATCGCTTCAGCGAACTCATGATCTGAGTACGCAGAGCCTTTATTCGCGACAAGCACCAGCTTTGATTTAAACTGTTCGAAGACGCTGTGCTGGGAAACGAACTGCCGCAGCTTTGCTGCCGACGCGCTGCTTTGGTCGGTAACGAGAAGCACCCTGTCTGCAAGCCTGAACACCTGCCGCGTGCGTACATCACAGGAGCTCGGCAGATCGACGACCAACTCTTCAGTTACGCCGGCGCATGCTGTCAGCAGGGCTGAGGCGTCCTCTTCGGACAGTATGTTGACGTCATCGTAGTTCTCAGGCCCCCTGAAGTAATGGATCCCGCTGTCCGCATCCTTCCTGATGATAGCCTGGATGAGCATTTTTAGATTACCGGTATTCTTTTCGAGCATTTCGAAAACCGAACTGATGCTTCTGCCGTCGTCGTCAAAGTATGCAGGACTGCTTGAAAAATGTTCCATATTCAGATAGACGACATTCTTGCCCGCCGACGATTGTTTCAGCGCCTGCGCAACGGCTACCGTTGTTTTTCCGACGCCTCCCGCAGGAGACCAGACCGCTGTTATGTAGGCTCTGCCCGCTCCGGGGTCGAACTCGTCGGCTGATATTTTTGCATAATATTCCAGAATATATGCAGCGATCGAAGAAATGCGCTGGTATTTGCGGATCACCAGCTCCTCCTGCTGAACTCCTGTCCCTGAGGCGCTGTCATCCCACAGCATCACCGGCAGCCGGACCGGGCTCAGATCAATGCCGTTCGCCAGCGGCGGCTCAAGAAGCGCCGCGTCAAAGCCGGACACAGCCAGTAGTTCCCGCAGGTTCTGTGAGCTGCGGCACACGCTGACATAGAAAGCGTCTTTATATCTTTCAGACAGAACTCCGGACAGATGCTCGGTATAATCATCGTCGCCGGAGGCTATGAGCAGGCTTATTTTCATCGGGTATCATTCCTCTGACATAGATTGAAATGGCGCGAAGAGTAAGCAGTACTAAGGAAAATGGGTGCGCAGCCCGCCGCGGGCGCATCATACTGTTGACATCGGCAGTGATTGAGGTTATGATGCAAATCTGTGCCGGGTATGATAGCAGGCTGTAAAAACATCACTAAACATCACTGCGAAATTTCTGATCAGGGCGTAAGTATAGAGCGACTTCATAGCTGAGTCAATTACGGAAATGGCAAAAATCAGAGCTCAAATTTCTAAAGTTGTTTTGTGTTATTGACTGTGAATGCATAATGATGAAAACGCATACCGGGGTTTGCTTCAGGGACGGACACTTTCGTAAATCCCAAAAGCATTTTCTGTTGATGCTTACACATACTCTCACTAGAATCAGGTTAAATTTAATCGGAAGAAATGAGTAAATATTCATTTGGAGGCTATGTATTTCGAGCCTGAAAAGCAGTGTTCATGCAGCTGCGGACCGCATAAGCGCACATATCGATACCGGAGGAAATTCAATGAAGGCAAAAACAGTTTTCTACTGTACAGAGTGTGGAAATGAAACGCCTAAGTGGAACGGGCGCTGCACTGTGTGCGGGAGCTGGAACACGATTGTAGAGCAGCAGGTTCAGGCTAAGCCGGGTGCAGGACCAGCCCGCGCAGCAGGCAAGGCAGGATCGCCGGAACCTAAAGAGCTTGAGTCGCTAAGTATGTCTGATGACGTAAGATTCAGTACCGGGCTTGGCGAATTTGACAGGGTTCTCGGAGGGGGAGCTGTGACCGGTTCACTCGTTTTGGTAGGCGGCTCTCCGGGGATTGGAAAGTCGACGCTTCTTTTGCAGATATGCGGACTGATTGACGAATCCCGTAGAGCTCTTTACGTTTCAGGCGAGGAGTCGGAAAGGCAGATAAAAATGCGCGCTGAACGTTTGAACGTCAAGCGCGGCGGAGTGTTTGTGCTTGCGGAGACAGACATCTTCGAAGTTTTAGCTGCTGCGGAACGCATGAGCCCCGACGTCCTGATCATTGATTCCATTCAGACGCTCTGCAACCCGGAACTGACCTCGTCTCCCGGGAGCGTGGGGCAGGTGCGGGACTGCGCGACGTCGTTGCTCAGACTGTCAAAAAGCAGCGGTATAACTGTGTTCATGATAGGGCACGTGAACAAAGAGGGGGCAATTGCAGGCCCGAAAGTTCTTGAGCATATGGTAGACTGCGTAATGTATTTCGAGGGTGAGCAGTCGTTGAATTACAGGATACTCCGCGCAGCCAAAAACAGATTCGGGTCGACGAATGAGATTGGCGTGTTTGAAATGCTGGACTCCGGGCTCAGCGAGGTTATGAACCCCTCGGAAATGCTGCTCTCAGGCAGACCGGAAAACACTCCCGGGACCTGCGTGACCTGTGTGGTAGAGGGGACAAGGCCGATCCTTGCAGAAGTCCAGGCGCTTGTTACACCGTGCAGCGCGGCTATGCCCAGAAGGAACTCAAACGGCATCGACCCGGGCCGGGCAATGATGCTGCTGGCAGTGCTTCAGCAGCGCGGCGGGCTTCGGGTAGGCGGCTGCGACGCCTACATCAACGTTATCGGAGGGCTGAACATTGACGATCCCGGCGCCGATCTTGCAACGATACTCGCGCTTGCGTCCGCATATACCGATAAGCCTGTCAAAAGCGACGTGGTAGCGATCGGAGAAGTTGGTCTGACCGGGGAGCTAAGGCAGATATCGCAGATAAATCCGAGGCTTGCGGAAATTGCGCGAATGGGGTTCTCGGCATGTGTTCTTCCGGGAGACATAAAAAGCCGCGTTCAGGCTCCAAAGGGGTTGGAACTGATACACGTCAGTTCCGTCTCTGAAGCGATCGCGCGGTTTTTGTGAGAGATTCTCGGGGGCTCCGAGTAGGGTTGGGGGGTTACTGCCGGGAGGCTCATGGCAGATGGACCGCTGCTATGCTGCAGGGAGGCTCATGGCAGATGAACCGCCTCTATGCTGCCGGGAGGCTCTTCGCCGAAAGCGGAGACTGCTGCAATGCAACTGTTATCGCTGACGCCTGTGTGAAAATCTGAGTAGCTTTCTGCTGTCAGGCGTGAAAGGCAGGGCGTCTGCGCGTTCGCTGAAAAGCTGATCCGGTAGAGCTTAGACATTACGTTAGTGTCAGGCGCTGAAATCCGGCGCCCGTCATGTGAGAAACGCACTCGCTTCACAGCAGGCAGCGTCGCTCCGATCAGTTTAATATAGCTCTCTTTCAGTACCCAAAGCTCAAGAGGGTCAAACGCTGACAGTTCTTCCGGAGCGCAAAAGTAAGCTATTGAGCCGCCGCTGATAAAGCGCGGCGACTCTGTATCAGCGCCGACCGGATGGTCGGAAACAGCACACAGAATGTAAACGCGCGAGTGACTGAGCGAAAAATGGACATGCGGCGCCTCCGGAAAGTACGGCTTTCCATTAGGTGTTCTTTTTATATCCGGCAGCGCGGAACCGTACATGGTCCCGAACGCGTATGCAAGCAGGGAGGCGGCGGTTTCAGATCCGCTTCGATCTCCGCGAGGCGAGAAGAAAAGTCTCATAGCATTGCCAGTATATCTTAAACGAAGCGATATTACAAATATGAGCTGCGCAGAGCGCAGCAAACAGCGCGTTCAAGTTACAGTTCAGAGGGGTATCCGGGAGACTGCCTTTTTTGAGGCTGAACTTATGGCAGGAGGCGATAGCCACTGCTCATGTACCCCGGAACATTCGTAGAAGCCTCAAAAAGCATCTCCCGGATACCCCTCTGAAGTGTAACCGTTCAACGTTACTCTCAGTGCTTCGGTGAGGTCGTTGCAATCACGTTCCGAAAAGCGGAGGCATGGATGCCGGAGCGCAAGGTCCTGAAAAGTTACGAAAATCATATTATTGTTTGCCATAATAGTGCGCAAGGTACTAGCGGCGCGACAGGTTTTATGGTATTATTATCTCTGCGTAACCACTATGACACATCCGGGGTGTTTCATGTTGAAATCATTTACTGGAAAACTTCTTTTCCTGTTACCGGCGCTTTTCGCGGCTTTTTGTGTTTTCGGCTGCTCGCGCATAACTGCGGAGGACTTATATAGTTTACCGCAGTCATCGGAGCAGTACATGAAACTGCAGGGTAACATTAACTCGCTGCTTAATTCAGGCGCGGAGTATTCGCCTCCTACCGGAGGCCCGAACAAGCAGTCTGTGCAGTTTTTCGATCTCAACGGAAACGGAGTGGATGAGGTAATAGCCTTTTTTTCGTTTCAGGGAGAAAGCGCGCTTAAAGTTTATATTTTTGAGCTGATTGACGGAGATTACTCTGTTGCGGGAATCATTGAGGGCGTCGGCACGGCGATCGAAAGCGTACGCTATGTTGATATGGACGGCGACGGAATCATGGAGATCATTGTCGGATGGCAGATGAGCGCGGCGCTGAAGCATATGTCGATATATTCTATCAAAGATTTTCACAGCGTTTTGCTTCATGACGTTGACTACACTCTGGTTACAGTGTTTGATCTCGACGGCGACGGAAATGAGAATATCGTCGCGCTTAGGCTGCCGACGCAGGATATGCCTGCTGTTGCAGAGGTGTTCACATTGATGCAGGATGGTGAAATGGTCAGCGCGGAGGCGCGGCTTTCAAACGGTATAGAAAGTATAGCCCGTGTTCTGACAGGGAAGCTCATTGATGGCGCGCCGGCGATTTTCGTTGAAAGTGAAGGGAAGTTTGACGAAGGAAACCTGGTGACGGATATCTGCACATTTAAAGACGGAAGCTTTTCCAACATATCGTGCACGAGCCCCGGAGGCATAAGCGAGGTAACTGTCAGGGCGCGTATCTCGCGTATTCAAAGTTCAGACATCAACAAGGACGGGATAATCAAAGTGCCAATGCCAAGAAGATTGCAAGCTCAGTCAGAAACAGAGTATTATGCTATCGACTGGTATGCTTTCGACAACAAGGGCGCAGGCAATCTGGTGCTGACGACATATCACAACGATTCCGACGAATGGTATCTGATACTTCCTTTTGACTGGCACGGCAAGGTTTCGGTTCGCAGAGAGGATGCTGTTTCAGGCGAGAGGACTGTCATTTTCTCATACATCGCCGATGCTGACGGGCCGTATAAGGATTTCCTGAAGATATACAAATTATATGGAGATAAGGGCGAGGCGCGGGCGCACCTGCCCGGCAGAACGTTGCTGGTGTCGGAGGGCGCGGCAGTCTACGCGTTTGAACTGCTTGAAGAGCCAAACAGTTTCGGGCTTACGTTTGATGCGCAGCTTATACGGGATAATTTCAGGCTGATTTATTCGGACTGGCTTGCTGGAACAATGTAGCGCGGCGCGCTTGTAATTGTTTAAAGCGCCCGGAACTGCGCGGGGGTCATAGAAAAACTACTGAGAGGTAAATAGCGTGAAAGAATGTAGTAATCAGGCGCGCAGATTGCGCGTGCCTCCATCCTTTCAAACTTATTTGCTCCAAGTATGTATTTAGATGGAGGTTGCAATGAAGAAAATTCTTGTGCTTGAAGACGAAACGAGTATACGCAGCTTTGTAGTGATCAATCTGAACCGGGCAGGATATGAAGTAATTGAAGCGGGGACGGGCGCCGAAGCGTTTGAACAGCTCAAGCTGAATCCGGATATAAAGGTGGCGATACTGGATATTATGCTGCCGGACACCGACGGCTTTGAAGTTTGCCGCAAGATTCGCGCTGCCGACCCGCAAATTGGCATAATAATGCTGACCGCCAGAACTCAGGAGATGGATAAAGTTACCGGACTTATGACCGGCGCGGACGATTATGTTACTAAACCTTTTTCACCTGCGGAACTGACGGCGCGAATAGACGCTTTGTTCAGACGGACCGGCGCAGCGGGGCAGTCTGAGTCGGGCGAGATAGTACAAGGACCGTTTCGTCTTAACACAAGGAACAGGACCCTTGAGAAAAAAGGCGTGCGGATAAAGCTCACCCAGGTTGAATACTCAATTATGAAAATGTTCATGGATAACCCGGGTAAAGCGCTTTCGCGCGAGGATATCCTCAATACCGTATGGGGGCGCGACTACTTCGGAGAACTCAAAATCGCTGATGTGAACATAAGAAGATTACGCATTAAAATAGAGGACGATCCTACAAATCCGATTTATATCACTACTGTATGGGGTTACGGATATAAGTGGGGCCTGTAAGCAGAGCGCCGCGTTTTCAGTATACGCAGTTTTGCAGATAAGGAGAAGCTGATTGGGCATTTTAGCAAGATTCTCTCAGGGCCTGCGGCAGCGCTGGCTTAGAGGCACCTTACTAATAGTTTCGGCAGTTGTCGTGGTGGCGGTTTGTATATACTCCGTTACCATTTACAACTACTATTACGCCACAGTCAGAACAGGGTTGGAGTCCAAGGCGAAGACCGCAACGGATTTTTTCGCGAATTATGTTGCGAAATCGTATGCAGATTATTATGACAGCGCTTACAGATACGCGGAGACATTCAAGGAAGGCGACCGTCTCGAACTGCAATTCGTTGACACCGACGGGCGGATCATGCTCTCATCCATGACGATAACATCCGGCGCTTCCCCCAATACGCCTGATGTAAAAACAGCGGTGGAATCCAGTCAGATTTCATCGTGGGTCGGGAAGCGCTCAGGAACGGGCGAACGGGTAATGGCGGCGTCCGCGCCAATGATCTACGCCGACGGCGAGGTAATCGGAGTTATGCGCTATGTGACAAGCCTGAAGCGGGTCGATATGCAGGTGTTCATGAACATCCTGGTGGCGACCGGGATCGGCGCGCTGGTTCTTTTACTTGTTTTTTTCCTGAACCTTGTGTTCATTCGCTCGGTCATAACTCCGGTCAGCGAGATCACTAAAATGTCAAAGAGGATTGCCGAAGGCAGCTATGGTATTCAGATAACGAATAGTTATCAGGATGAGATAGGCGAAATGGTCGGATCAATAAACGAGATGTCGATGAAAATTGCTCAGACCGAGAAAATTCAGACTGAATTCATCTCCTCGATATCTCATGAACTCCGGACGCCTCTTACCGCCATCACCGGCTGGGGTGAGACCCTTATATACAACGAGTATCTTGACAGCGAGTCGAGGCGCGGTATCGCGATCATACTCAGGGAAGCGCGCAGGCTCACAAAGATGGTAGAGGAACTGCTGGAGTTCACGCGAATGGAGGACGGACGGTTCACGCTCAATATTGAAATGGTTGACATCGCCGCCGAGCTTGAGGATGCGATTTTTGCATGTCGTGAACTTTTGCATCAGGACGAACTTGAAATAGACTACATATCCGATGTTGACGACGAACTCCTTATACCGGGAGATCCGAACAGACTCAGGCAGGTATTTCTCAATCTCTTTGATAACGCGATCAAGTACGGGAGAGAAGGCCGGAGAATTGAGGTTACAATTGCGGCTGAAACTGATTACGTGAAAATCAGCATTCGTGATTTCGGGCCGGGCGCTCCCGAGGATGAGCTTGAGAATATCAAGATGAAGTTCTATAAGGGTAGTAACTCTAAGGAGCGGGGCAGCGGCATTGGCCTTGCTGTATGCGAGGAGATCATCAGATATCACGGCGGGACTATGTCTCTGGCGAATGCCGCCGGAGGCGGGTTTGTAGCGTCTATCATCCTGCCGCTAAGCAACACCGTCGGCGCAGGCTGAGATTTTAGGCGTTGCATCTCGTTCCTTTCGCATAGCGCCGTTCCGGCGCATTGGAATGTGCCTCCATGCGCAGCGGCTTCGTGTGCGAAGACGTTCCTCGCCGCGCTCCGGTATCCATGCCTCCGCTTATCGGAACGTGATCCCACTGCGAACTGGCCGACCTGTGAAAAGTAACGATTTTTCAAGATTTTATCAAAAACAGTGCTCACTGTCCGTACTTTTGGACACTGAACGTGTTATTCTGTGAAAGGTGACCGGGAAGGCGACCGGAAATGTGACCGAAGGGTGACTGAAGGAAAACCGAACGGAAACCGACGGCAACGCACTTTGTCTGTTTTTGCTTTTCGGAGAGTATACGCCGGAACCCGGCAAAGCCGAATAGTGCGGTTGCCTGACAAGAGGAAGGAATGAAGTAAATCAGGATGGTCAAGCTGGAAAAGGATATGGAAAGTAAGCAAAGTAAGGAATTTCGCACTTCGATCGGCGGTCAAGCGCTGATCGAAGGAATTATGATGCGCGGGCCGAAATTGCAGTCCATCGTAGTCAGGACAAAGGACGGGCTCACTGAGAAAACCGAAGAACTTAAGCTGCTGAAAGAAAAATATCCGATTGTCGGGTTTGTGTTCATCCGCGGTGTAGTTAACTTCATCAGTTCAATGGCAGTCGGAGTGCGCGCGCTGATGTTTTCAGCAGAACTGATGCCGGAGGAGGAGCAGGAGGAACCGTCGCGTTTTGAAGCATGGATAGACAGGAAGTTCGGAAGCGAGAGCGCTGAGAAGTTCATCATCGCGATCGCTGTCGTTCTCGGCATTGCGCTTGCCGTCGGCCTGTTTATGCTGCTTCCTACGTTTCTTGCGGGTTTTCTAACTAATGTCATAAAAAGCAGAACGCTTAAAAACCTTATGGAAGGAGTATTGCGCATTGTGATTTTCCTTGCGTATATGTGGCTTGCAACCCGCCTTGAACAGATGAAGCGTGTGTGGGCTTATCATGGCGCGGAGCACAAAGCAATTTACTGTTATGAGAAGAACCTGCCTCTGAATCTAGAGAATGTCAGGGTTCAGTCAAGGCTTCACCCGCGCTGCGGAACGAGTTTCCTTTTCATTGTCATGATCGTAAGTATCCTTGTATTCTCGTTCACGAGCTGGAGCAATCTCTGGATACGTATGGGGCTCAGAATCCTGCTCCTTCCGGTCGTTGTGGCAATCAGTTACGAGATCATCAAACTTGCAGGAAGGTTTGATAACACTCTCACAAGAATCATTTCAGCTCCCGGAAAGGCGCTCCAGAAGATCACCACCCGCGAGCCTGACGACGAGATGATAGAGGTAGCGATCCGGGCGCTCACGCTTGTGCTTCCGGAAAACGCGTCGGATGCTGAATGGTAGCGCTCAGCGCCCTTGGCAGAGTCGCCGAAGTCGCGGCGTACCAGGCAAACTTTCATCGAACAGAAAAGCACGAATAAACTAATGTTATAATCAGTAATACGAGAATGAGCAGCGATGGAAACATATAGTTCTGTTTACCTTAATGCGCGAAGGAGACTGCGGGAGGTCGGCGTGACAGCATATGAACTTGAGTCAAGGCTGATCGTAATGCATGCTACCGGTATGTCCCGTGAAGAACTCCTGAGCTCAAGTAAGAAATACCTTACCAACATCAAAACACAAAAATCCATCGAGAAAATGACTGAGCGAAGGATCGCAGGAGAACCGCTGGCTTATATTATTGGCGGCTGGGAGTTCTGTGGGGTTCCGTTGATAATCAGCAACGCTGTGCTTGTTCCACGAGTTGATACTGAGGTCATTGCGGAAGAAGCGATCCGGTTGTTATGTGAAACGCAAGGCAGTCCACGGCTTCTTGATCTATGCGCAGGGTCAGGTTGCATCGGATTAGCTGTCGCGGCGAATGTACCTGAATGCCGCGTCGTGCTCGCTGATAACTCAGAAGACGCGCTTGCGATATGCCGGACGAACATGCTGAAAAACCACTTGTCGGGAAGAGTTATCGCGGTTATGGCGGACGCGCTTGCCAAGCCGTCGGAAAAGCTGGGTAAGTTCGATATGATCGTCTGTAATCCGCCGTATATTCCGACTGCCGTCATAGCGGAAGTTGATATTTCGGTCCGCGGTTTTGAACCGGTGGCAGCGCTCGACGGCGGGGAAGACGGCCTGGATTTCTACAAAGCAATTGCAAAGAACTGGACAGCGGTTCTTAAAGATAACGGGCTGCTAGCGTTCGAATGCGGAGCCGGTCAAGCTGAGGTAGTCTGCGGTATTATGGCCGGTAGCGGGTTAAATTACATTCGCACAGTCGATGATACGCTCGGGATAAAAAGGGTAGTTGTCGGTCGTAAAAGCTAAACACAGAAAGAGAGATTATTATGGCAGAGAAGAAAAAGTACATACCCGCTTCACCGGCGGAAGATAAACAAAAAGCATTGGAAACAGCGCTGGCTCAAATTGAAAAGAACCACGGAAAAGGTTCGATCATGCGCCTTGGCGACAGGCAAACGGTCAGCGTCGACGCAATATCGACCGGCTCGATTTCAATCGATCTCGCATTAGGTATCGGCGGGCTGCCCAGAGGTAGGATCATCGAGATTTTCGGGCCTGAGTCCTCCGGAAAAACGACACTGGCGCTGCATGTGATCGCACAGGCTCAAAAGGCAGGAGGAGAAGCGGCGTTTATTGACGCGGAACACGCGCTTGACCCTGCGTACGCCCGTGCGCTGGGCGTCGATATTGATAATCTACTCATTTCCCAACCTGACATGGGTGACGACGCGCTTGCTATAACGGAACTTCTGGTGCGTTCAGGCGCTGTCGACGTTGTTGTCGTAGACTCCGTCGCTGCGCTCGTACCCAGGAGCGAAGTAGAAGGTGATATCGGCGACGCCAGCGTTGGAGTAGTGGCGAGGCTCATGTCGCAGGCGCTGCGCAAGCTTGCCGGATCGATATCTAGAACAAACTGCATTGTCATTTTTATCAATCAACTCCGGGAAAAGATCGGGGTCACATATGGTAATCCGGAAACTACGCCGGGAGGCCGCGCTCTTAAGTACTTCTCCAGCGTCAGAATAGACGTGAGGCGTACTGAATCAATAAAAGTGGGTTCGGAGCAGGTCGGTAACCGTACAAGGGCAAAAATCGTAAAGAACAAAGTTGCGCCGCCTTTCAGAGAAGCGGAGTTCGACATTATGTTCGGTGAAGGCATATCAAAGTACGGGGAGCTCATCGACCTTGGCGTCAGACTTGAGCTTATTGAAAAGGGCGGAGCATGGTATACTATTGGAGAGACTCGCCTGCAAGGGCGTGACAGCGTTAAGGATTACCTTAAAGAAAACCACGAAGTTGCAGACGAGCTTGAAGAGCAGATCCGCAGCAACTCGGTGAAGCTCATGTCACCGCAGGAAAAAGTAGCCGCAAAGGCTGCCGGACGCGCGGTTGACATAGACGCTGACGATTTTGAAGGATAGCCGATTTTGAAGGATAGCCGATCAAAAGGATAGCCGATCAAAAAGGATAGCCGATCAAAAAGATAGCCGATCAAAAGGATAGCCGATTCTAAAGGATAGCCGATCAAAAGGATAGCCGATCAAAAGGATAGCCGATCTAAAATGTAGCAGTAGCAGGAAAAGACTGGCTTTATGAAAATTATCAGTATCACCCGGCTTGGCGGGAAGTATGAAAAGTTTTGCGCCGCGTTTGATGACGGAGAAGAAATCAGAGTCAGCGCGGCGCAGATAGCGGATTATGATCTCTACCCGGGGCGTGAGTTGTCTGACGGCGAGATCAGCGATTTGCGCAGCGCGTTGCAGCTCAGTTCATCAAAGGCGCGCGCTCTGCGTATCCTTGGAAGCCGGAACCTGTCTGCCGCAGAAGTTTCAAGAAGACTTGTGAGCAGAGGCGTAGACGCGGCTGTCGCAGATGAAACTGTTGAGTGGCTTGAAGATCTGGGCGCTGTTGACGACGCAGGATACGCTATACTTATAGTAAATCATTATTTGGCAAAAGGGTATGGGCTTGCGAGGATCAGAGATGAGCTGTTCAGACGCGGTATCCCCAGGGATATGTGGGAAGACGCGCTCGCCGGAGTTGAAGGGTTCGGGGAAGCCGCGCTTGAGTTTCTTGAGAAAAAACTAAAGGGCGGAAGCGATAAAGACGAGCTTCGAAAGGCTGCGGAAGCTCTGCGCAGGCGAGGGTTCAGCTATACAGAAGCTTCGGAAGCAATAAACACATATCTTGGTAAGTGTGATGCGGAGTGATACATTACGGAGTAAGCACATTACCGGAAGTTCCGTAAAGCCTCGGAATTAGCCGTGAGGAGTGTCATGGAAAGTAATACCCACGGAACACGCTGTTGATGATTGGAGTTATGTGAATGATTCCTGGCAATGGAGCCGGAAGAGTTGCTTTTATCTCGCTTGGTTGTGCTAAAAACCTTGTCGACAGCGAGCAGATGATGTATCTTCTTGATGAAGCCGGGTTTGAGGTATCAGGTGAAACGGACGGCGCTGATGCTGTCGTTATAAATACCTGCGGATTCATAGAGAGCGCGAAGATGGAAGCCATTGAAACGATTCTCGGGTTCGGACATGAAAAGGAAAATGGCCGGGTCGGAAAAATTATTGTTGCCGGATGCCTTCCTGAACGGTACAGAAGTGAAATCATTACTGAAATGCCTGAAGTCGACGCAATTGTCGGCGTTGGGGGTTTTGGGGAGATAGTCAAAACTGTCTCGGCAGTGTTGGGTAATAGTGACCGCAGCGTCGGCAGCAGCGTCGGCAGCAGCGTCGGCAGCAGCGTCGGCAGCAGCGTCGGCAGCAGCGTCGGCAGCAGCGTCGGCAGCAGCAGCAAGCCGGAAGTGTTTGGAGATATAAACGCACCTGTCAGCGATGGGAAGAGGATAATCACAACACCCAAAGCCTGGGCATACCTGAAAATCGCCGAGGGATGCGATAACCGCTGCGCGTTCTGCGTAATACCGGATATCAGGGGACGATTCCGCAGCCGCTCCATTGAAAGCATTTCAAGCGAGGCGCAAACGATTGCGGAACGCGGTGCGAAGGAGTTGATCATCGTTGCGCAGGACGTTACGAGATACGGTCTTGACCTGTACGGCACGCGCAGATTGCCGGACTTGCTGGCAGCACTCAGCAGCATAAAAGAACTGGAGTGGATACGGCTGCATTACCTCTACCCTGACGAGACAGACGACGCTATTATCAGGGCAGTTGCAGAAAACGGGAAGATACTGAAGTATCTCGATATCCCGGTTCAACATATCAATGATTCGATTTTGTCAAGAATGCGGCGCCGCGGTACGGGGCGTGAGATACGGGAGCTATTCAAGCGTTTGCGCGAGCAAATCCCCGGGGTCGTGCTCAGGTCAAGCCTTATTACGGGGCTTCCCGGAGAAGGCGTCGATGAGTTTGAGGAGTTATGCGCGTTTCTCAGGGAGACCGGTATTGAACGCGCGGGCGTCTTCCCATATTCTCCGGAGGAGGGAACAGACGCGGCGCAGATGATATACCCAGACAGGGATACGGCGGAGCATCGCGCGGAAATCGTCGCGGAAATCCAGAGGCAGGTTATGGACGAGTTCAACATTAAAAGGATAGGCAGCGTTACGCCGGTCTTAATAGAATGGGCTTCCGGGAGTAAATACTTCGGCCGCAGCTACGCCGAGTCTCCTGATGTTGATGGTTATATTCAAGTCAGTGGCGCCGGAGCGGCAGTAGGTGATATTGTTAACGTTATGATCACGGGGATTGAGGAAGGCGTGATTATTTCCTAGCCCCATCTCTGAGAAACAAGCCATGGTTACAGTTCTGAGGGGTATCCGGGAGATGCTTTTTTGAGGCTTCTACGAATGTTCCGGGGTATATGAGCAGTGGCTGCCGCCTCCTGCTATTACATCAGCCTTAAAAAAGGCAGTCTCCCGG
>Ga0082212_10001107_pt1 | contig 39566 bp, 34 predicted proteins | sample TergutNt197P3_FD_71548 | JGI IMG/M metagenome (GOLD analysis project Ga0082212, IMG submission 71548) | Neocapritermes taracua P3 segment gut microbial communities from Petit-Saut dam, French Guiana - Nt197 P3 | ecosystem: Host-associated > Arthropoda: Insects > Digestive system > Gut ...
AAATCGTAAAGTTTCGGCGGATTTACGGTTTTCTTTTCGCGCTTGACAGACTTGATTATCGCCGATTTGCCGTCGCAGTCGGATTTTACTTTTTCAGCTTCGACTAAAACGCCCATTTTTTCCGTAAAAGCCGTGAAATTTGCGCAATCAAGGCTGACCATATAATACTTCTCCTTGACGAAATTCTTAATTTTCTTATTACGCTCGACTATCATCGCAAGGGTAGGGGTCTGAACACGCCCGACTGAAAGAAAAGTGCGATGCAACGCGCTTTCAAGCCTTGTGTAGTTCATACCGACGATGAAGTCCGCCTTAGCGCGGGCAAATCCTGCGGCATAGAGATTGTCGAATTCTTCCGACGGTTGAAGTGAAGAAAAACCGCTTTTGATTGCCGACTCCTCCAAACTGCTGACCTACAGACGTTTGACAGGCTTTTTGCAATTCGCCGCCGTATAGACGTAACGGAAGATACATTCGCCCTCGCGCCCCTCGTCACAAGCGTTGATTATTTCCGTGACCTCCGCGCTGTTGAGTAGCTTTTTCAAGACCTCAAACTGCTTTTTTGTGTCCTTGTTGACAGAAAGTTTCCACCCGCCGTATTTTTCGGGGAGAATTGGCAAATGCTCAACTTTCCACGGCTTTTCGGCAAATTTTTCGTCATATTCCTCCGGCTCGGCAAGACCCACCAAATGCCCGTAACAATATGTCACGATATATTCGCTATTCTCGTAATAACCGTCCTTTCGGCTGTTCGCTCCGAGGACTTTCGCCACCGATTTTGCAACGGACGGTTTCTCGCAGACTATACATTTTTTCGACATACACTAACCTCCAAAAAATATTTTTATTGCATACAGCAATATGAAGTGAATGGGATAAAACCCGTAAAAGAACCACTTTGGAAACGCCTTGTTTTTACCGTTATTACCGCGTTTTCCGCTGTAAAGAGATAGAGGAATGAGGGAAAGTAACACACCGAACTGAATAAAAAAAGCAGAGCCGAAGATTGCGAGTTGAAATATTATCACAATCACGGTACAGGACGTGAACGCCGCCGCCAGATTTTCAAAATCCCCTCTGAAACAGCGGAAAATACAACACAACATCAACAGCGTTATATCCCAATCGCCGAGCAGCGATAACGCGAAACACGCTCCGACTAAAACTACCCTGACAAATCCTTTAAACCGCTTGTTTTCAAGGATTGAGAGCATAATCAAAGCGACTGTAAATGTGTAAAGTACGTTCAAGTTTCCGGGGATTATGAGGGAGTAAAATGGTTGAGAAATTACCGCAAAAACCGCCATTCTGCCAATATATTTTCGCTTATTGTGAGTGTGAAAAAATCCCTCAACAAGACCGAAGCACATTATGGGGCAGGTCAGCCTCCCGATTATCCGCATTATAAAATATATCAAAGAATCGGGCGGAACGAAAACATAAGCGGTATGGTCAATCACCATTGCAATTACAGCGATTATTTTCAACGAATTGGCGGATAATTTCATATTTCGTCACCATAATCGGCAGGGAATTTCACGCTGAACATATCACAGTCGCCCCTATTACACCACTCGCAGACGTGCGTTTTTCTGTCGTTTTCAATCTCGCTGATTATGACGTTACGGTCGTGGTTTTTAACGCTGTTCGCGCAGCGTTCGCATAGGATTAGCATAATGGTCAACTCCTCTCGGCAGTCGGAGTAATACCATAAAACTCCAAAATGTCATAGAGGAAGCGACGCCCGCGCTGAGTCCAAACGGTAAGAACAATCGCCTTGCCGCCCTTTTGAATTGTCACCGTTTCGGTGTAGCCGAGACCGGTGTAACGCTGACGGAGTACCCACGTTCCGCTTACTTTGTACTGAACGCCGATGTCGCGGAGCAGTTGGTTGAATCTCATTGCAGACATATTATAGTCCTTTGCGATAATCGTTACGGGGATTGCGTTTTCGCACTCTAAAACCGTTTCGCAGTATTCCGCTTTCGGGAGAATGACTCCGATGCAATCTTCGAGAATCTCGGTTTCAACGCGCAGACCCTCGTTCTCCGTCAAAACACCCACAAGGTCTGCTTTTAAGGCTCTGTTTTTCTTTTCAAGCGATTTTTTCGCACTGCGTTCTTTGAGTAGGTCTTCAAAGAAATGATTTCTCTCTTCTTCGCTTTCCGCAAGATGTTGGCGGAGTTCGTCGGTGACGTAACAGCCCGTTTTGCGAATTGTAGGAATTACTTCCATAGTCAGCCACTTGCGAAATGCTTGGGCATTCGGCTTGTCGGAACGAAGTATGACGGCATAGAGTCCAGACTCGCTAATCACTGTCACACCGCGGTTCGGTAAGTTCAAACCTAAATCTGATTTAGGTTTGAAAAATACTTTTTCGTCCGATTCCAGTCTGTTCGCAACTGTTGTCGGATTCAGCAATCCAAGAGCTTTGCAAACGTCCGAAAGCACCCACCACGGTTGACCGTCGATTTCAACAACTCTTACCTTTCCAAATTGAATGTTGCTGAACACCATAACTTGGTTTTGAGTTTGTTCTTGTGTACGCATAGAAAAATCCTCCTAATTTTTTTCGATTACAAAAATCGGTTTCAATAGAAAAAGCCCTCTTGTTTTTTCAAACAGGAGGGCTTTGCTATGTATTTCTGTATTTCAGCAGATATTCGTCATTACGCTGAAATTTCAGGGGATTATTTTTTAATATTTGTGTGGTTATACGATTTTTGTTTTTTACGTTTTTTATGACTTATCGCTGTAATTAAACTGAAAACGATGGAAAAAAGGCATAAAAAAAGACCGACTCACATTAAATGAATCGGTCTTCTTCGTATTCCGTTTGCCCATAGCCATTAAATTACTGGTTTTATGGGGTTTTTCCGAGTTGTCTTACGTCAGCCCCTTTAAAAGCGGGGGGGTTGTTGTGGTTATGTGTTGTTTTCATACAGAAGTTTTTCGGTTTCGTCAAAAGTTTCTTTGCCGAGAACGGCACACATTCTGTTGTAGAGTTTTTCGCCGTCAATTTCACCGTGTTTGAACTCTATAACAGGTGTTGCTATGCTTCTTTTGAGAGCTTCAAATTCTTTGATGTTCATGGTGATTTCCCCCTTTTTTGTTATATTATACCGCGATTATTTAAGATTATCTTTCCATTCCTCGAAACGTCTTCTTACATCTTCTACATCTTCTTTTTCCATTACCGCTTCGGTGTGCGCTATTTGTGATTTAGTAGTTTCGGGAAAAGCCTCCGCCATATATAATGAGAAAAGTTTGTCTTTTTCCGTGTGCCGTGTATCAATTTGAGACATCATATTCTCCCCCCCTTTTGCCTATTATTATACAGCGATTATTTGGGCTTGTCAAGTGTTTCGCAAAGAAAACCCGCATTAATGTGGCGCGGGTTTCCTATTGTTATGCTTTCAATTTAAACTGTGATACTAAATCGCCGAGCATATCCGATTGTCCGCTCATTTCCTCGGAAGCCGCCGCGCTTTGTTCGGCGGTTGCGGAATTTTGTTGAATAACCTGTGACACCTGGTCAATACCCGTGCTGACTTGTTCCATGGCTCCGCTTTGTTGTGCCGAAATAGCTTGAACGCTTTCTACCTTTTCGGCATTTCTGCGCGATAAATCGGCGACAGACTTCAAGCTTTCATTAACCTGTTCAACGATTCTGTTTCCGTCCTCAACACTTTTTGTACTGCTCTCGAGCAATGATGCGGTTTCCTTAGCCGCCTCTGCCGATTTTGAGGCAAGGTTACGCACCTCCTCCGCGACAACCGCAAAGCCTTTACCGTGTTGACCCGCTCTCGCCGCCTCGACAGCCGCATTTAACGCTAAAATATTGGTTTGGAACGCGATATCGTCAATAACCTTTGTTGTCTTAAATATATCCTTTGATTTATCGTTAATTGTGTGCATGGCGTCGGTCATTTGATTCATTTGCTCCATACAGATGTTCATGAGTCTGCCCGACTCCTTCGCTTCCTCCAATGCCGCAGAAGCATTTTCGGCATTATCCTTTGCCATTGTGTTAATCTCCATGATAGACGCCGATAATTGTTCTACAACAGACGCCTGTTCAGTTGAACCCTGCGCCAAAACCTGCGCCCCCTCCGCAACCTGTTTTGAACCGTGTGAGACCTGTACGGTAGAGCTGTTAATGCTGTTGAGCGTGGTATTGGTCATTTCTAACATTCTGTTTATTGATTTGCTCATTACATCTGCGTCGCTTCTTACCTGAACCGATACGGAATAATCGCCGTGTGCTATTTTATCCATTGTTTCGGCTTGTGTTTTTATACTGTTTGAAATATCAATAAATGAACGCTCGAGGAGTGTTATTTCGTTTCTTGTGAAAGAATTGTCTGATTTTAAATCGTTATTTACATCACCGATGGCTATTTTTTCCGCCATCGCCTTTATAACGGGAAGCTTTTTCAACCCGTTGCTTATAAGCGCGAACATTGTTATTCCGGTAATGAGAACAAGCCCGACGCCCACGAGTACAACGAGCATAATCATTCGATTTGACGCCGCATTAACCGTTTTTTGCGGGACAAAGCCGCATACTGCCCAGTATCTGTCGGTTTCGCCAATCATAACGCCGTGTACAAGAATTTTCATGTACGTATTTGTTACATCTGAATACGCGTCAATTTGTATATCGCCGCCGTTATTAAGTATTGATTCTATTTGTGTCGCGTAATCGTTCATCCATGTTATTTTAAAGCTTTCTAAAATCATATCTGTTTTTCTGTGCGTGGCAATAGAGCCGTTGGGCGATATTACCGACAAATACCCGTCGTCAAGAATTGACGCCGCGTTCATAATTTCGGTTACATTGCTCAAATCAATATCCATTCCGACTACGCCCGCGGTTTTTCCGTCGTGAATTATCGGAATGGCTATCGAATAAATAGCAATCGTTTCTCCGCCTATTTCATAGGGATACGGGTCGGTAATGTACGGCTTTTGCGAATCCCTCGCCCCTTGATAATACAAACCGTCCTCCGGGTCTTCATAATCTGCTAAAGGCTCGCCGTTAATCCCACTTCCGTCTCTGAATAAATAAGGCACAAACCGCCCCGTGTCATCGTGATACTTGTTTATATTAACGTGTTCCTTGTCCTTACCGTCGAGCGCGTCGGGTTCCCAACAAGTCCATATAGCTAAAATGTTATGGTCGGTTGAAAGAACCTCCTCAAGACAGTCTAAGATATCGACGCGCACATCGTAATCCTCTCCCATTTCTGCCATACCGCGCCAATAATCCTCAACAACGGGCGCAAGCACCGATACCGATGCATAGCCATAATTACTGAGCGATATGAACAAATTCGAGTTTTCGTTCACCCGCGCGTCCATTAATCTTTCCGTCATATCTAAGGTTGACGTTGATGATACCGAACCGACAATCACAACCAAAATTGTTACCCCCGCCAATAATACCGCAAGAACGGGAATTAATACCGACATTTTTAAACTCATTTTTTTCATAAAAAACTCCTCCCACAATGGACTCGGCAGTTCATAATAGACTGCTCGACTTTTTACATTGTAACACAAATTTTACGAATAATCAACTTTTTTTTGAAAAAATCGAAACAATTTTACATAATCTATAAAGGCAACCTCAAAAAAATATGACCGTTATCAACCACGGGGAAAAACCCGCAGTTGATAACGGTCGTTAATGTGTTATATGTTTAACTTTACATAATCTTAATATCCTTATGAATTCCGGTAAGGGAGAACACGACCCACTCGGCGATATTAACCGCATGGTCGCCAATTCGCTCAAAGTATTTTGCTACCATCATGAAGTCCATCGACTGGTCAACGTGTTCAACATCTTGTTTAATCATCTCGATTAACTTCTGTTTCACCTCTACAAACAAATCATCAACAATATCATCGGCGGCAATTACCTTTTTAGCCAGTGAAACGTCTTTATTTACAAAAGAGTCGATTGCCATACTAAGCATATTCATTGTTTCCTCTGCCATTTTCGGAATATGCACAAGCTTCTTCATATATTGACTTTTAGAAAGGAAAATCGTAATTTCCGAAATATCGGTAGCGTGGTCGCCTATTCTCTCTAAATCTGTAATAATTTTCAAGACGGCGGAAATTGCTCTTAAATCCCCCGCGACCGGTTGTTGCCTTAAAATAATATCGAGACAAAGGCTTTCGATTTCCTTTTCCATTCCGTCAATCTCTTCATCTGCTCCGATTGCCTTATTAGCCAACTCCACATTCTGCTCAACAAGCCCTCTGACTGCGTCGTGAATCGCGCTTTCCACCATTTTGCTCATTTGAATTAATGAATCGTTAAGCTTTGACAATTGCCTGTCAAATTTTGTTCTTGTACTGCTCATAAATACTTCTGCCTTTCATAAAACATTATTTTTAACCGAAACGTCCGGTAATATAATCGCTCGTTCTTTGGTCTTTTGGGCTTTTAAAAATCTCAGAGTTGGTTCCCTCTTCCACCAATTCGCCCATAAGCATAAACGCAACCCTGTCGGAAACGCGACTCGCTTGTGCAATATTATGCGGGGAAATGATGATTGTGTATTCCTTTTTCAACTGCATCATAGACTCTTCAATTTTTGCGGTTGAAATAGGGTCAAGCCCCGAACAGGCTCTGTCGATAAGTATAACCTCGGGCTTTAACGCAAGCACCCTCGCTACGCACATACGTTGTTGTTGTCCGCCGGAAAGACTCATTGCGGGAATGTCGAGCCTGTCTTTAACTTCGTCCCACAATGCCGCTTGGGTAAGCGATATTTCAACCGCTTCGTCAATTTCGCGACGACTTTTACCGACGAGGCGAAGTCCGTAACATACATTTTCACGAATAGACAACGGTAAAGGGGTAGGAACTTCAAAAACTACGCCGACCTTACGGCGAAGCTCGGTTACGTTTACGTCGTTACCGTAAACATTTTTTCCGTCTAACAATACCTCGCCCTCCATATGCGCTTCGTGGTTTAAATCACAAAGCCGATTGAGCGAACGAAGAAGTGTGGTTGTTCCCGAATTTGCCGGGCCGAAAACCGATAAAATTTGATTAGACCTTATACTGAGATTAAGATTATCAATTACCTTTTTCTTGCCGTAGTAAAAACTAAAGTTCTTTATTTCGATTTTATTCTCGGAAGCCGTAACATTTGACATAATCTTTTCTCCTATCACCTATTCACCGTTCTCTTTGACACAAATCTGTCAACGAGCATATTAGCCACTACATTGATTAAGAATATAAGAATAATCAAAATCGCCGCCGTGCCGTATGCGTTTTCCATTGATGTTCCTTCGGTCGCCAACATATAAAAGTGTACAGCCATTGTACGGGTCGGAGAAAACAAGCTCGAAGCCATTCGCAAAGCCGACCCCGCAGTGAGCATTACCGCCGCCGTTTCCGCGACGCAACGTCCAACGCTTAGTATAACCCCGTTAGCGATACCGCGTATTGCCGACGGTGTAACCGCCAACCTTATAGTCTGCCACTTTGTCGCCCCGAGAGAAAAGCTTACCTCTCTGTAAATTTTCGGTACGGATAAAATCGCTTCCTCCGATGTACGTATAACGGTAGGGAGAATCATTAACGCCATTGTTAAACCGCCGGCTAATATCGACCACCCCAAATCGAGGGTTACGACAAAAAAGATAAATCCGAAAAGCCCGTATACGATTGAAGGGATTCCTGCAAGTGATTCCGCACCGAATCGAATAATTCGAGGGATAATCCCGCCGCGTGTATATTCAGCTAAATAGTACGCGGTTCCTATACCGAACGGCAATGCGATTAAAACCGCGACAACCGTCAGCAGTAATGTACCTACGATTGCGGAAGAGATTCCGCCCTCTTTACCCATGTTACGCGGAATTTCGGTTAAAAAGCTCCATGTTACGTGGGGCAGCCCTTTAATAAGAATAAACACCATTATCGCAATAAGAACGCCTATTACTATGACCGCCACAGACCAAATCAAAATTGTTGCAATTATATGAATAACCCGAGCAATCTGTGAAGAATTACTTTTCATACTCTAACCTCGTTTATTATTTCTTAACCTTCTTGCGGGTTATATACTGCGCCGTAATATTCAAAGCCATAATTACAACAAACAGTACAATTCCCGTGGCAAAAAGAGCCTCCTGATGCTTACCCGTCGCGTAACCCATTTCTATTCCTATATTCGTGGTAAGAGTTCTCACCGGGTCAATTATTGATTTCGGAATAATAACCGCGTTTCCCAAAACCATTATTACCGCCATTGTTTCGCCGATTGCGCGTCCGATTCCGAGAATAACGGCGGCGACGATTCCCGATTTTGCGGCGGGAAGCTGTACCGAGTATATCGTTTGCCAGTGTGTCATACCGAGCGCAAGCGCGCCTTCCTTATAGGTACGCGGCAAAGCGATAATCGACACCTCGGATATACTGATTATAGTGGGCAGTATCATAATCGCGAGAACAACAGAGCCGGCTAATATACTGTATCCGCTTCCTCCTAAATGCTCCCTGATGAAAGGAACCACGAATACCAAGCCCCAAAACCCGTATACTACCGACGGGATTCCCGCTAAAAGCTGAATCGCGGGGCGGAATATTTTTCTCATTCTTTCGGGTGCCATTTCTGCCATAAATATACTGCAACAAATTCCTATAGGTACACCTATAACCGCCGCGCCTAAGGTTACTATTACAGAGCCGAGAATCATCGCGCCGATACCGTATTCACCCTGCCCCGGTGCCCATGTCGTACTGAAAATAAATTTAAACAGTCCGACCTCGGCAATTAAGGGCAACCCCTTCATCAATATAAACACCGTTATTACAACTAATGCAAGTATTGAAGAAAGCGCGAGTACAAAGAAAACTTTTCCCGAAAAATCACCTTTAACACTTTTCATTGACGTTCTCCTTTTAATAAATTAAGCCACGGGTATAAGGTGTTCTTTTTTCAACAAATCTTGACCTTCTCTCGAAAGAACAAAATCTACAAAATGCTGTGATTCTTCGGACGCGTCGTTTTTCATTACTAAAATAAACGGTCTGAACAGCGCGTAGGTTTTGTTTGTTACGTTTTCGTCATTAGCCTCTATACCGTTCAGCTTAACCGCTTGAACCGTTTCGTCAACTAACCCCAATGAAATATAGCCGATTGCGTTCACGTCGCCCACGATACAAGATTTGACCGTTCCGTTAGAGTTTTGTGTGTTACTTGCGGGGTTAATCGGCTTTTTATCACCTTCGTTATCCCATACCATTACTAAATCCTCAAACGCGCCTCTTGTTCCCGAGCCGTCCTCGCGCGTCACTACGTTGATTGTTTGGTCGGGGCCGCCGACCTCGCTCCAATTGGTGATATCGTGCGAATAAATGTCGCGAATTTGTTCCTTTGTAAGGTCATGTACCGGGTTATCGGGGTGTACTATAACCGCAAGCCCGTCTAACGCTATTACAACCGATTTACCGTCAAATTCACCGTCTTTAATATCGCGAGAAGCCATACCTATATCGGCGGTTCCGCTCGACGCGGCGGTTATTCCCGCAGAAGTTCCGCCACCTTGAACGTCTACCTCATAATCGGGATACATATCCTCATATACCTCAACTAAGTTTTCCATAAACGGCTGAACAGATGTAGACCCCGCTATAACAATTCTGCTTGCGGAATTACCGGATGAGCCCCCACAGGCGGTTGCCGTTGCTAACATTACAACAGAAAGCGCGATAACGGCAATACGTTTTGTAATTTTCGTTGATTTCATAATTTTTCTCCTCATAATCCTCTTTTGTTTAATAATATATTATTAACGGGCGTCGGCAATATTTATCAGCCGAACCGTCCCGTTATATAATCCTCGGTGCGTTTATCCTTAGGGGTTGAAAACATTTCCATGGTCGGCGCGTATTCAACAAGTCTTCCGATTCGTTCTTCGCTGTCTATCATGATAAATGCCGACATATCCGAAACCCGCCGCGCTTGTTCCATGCTGTGTGTTACTATGATAGTTGTGTATTTTTTTGCGAGCGAAGCCATTAATTCTTCTACCTTCATTGTTGACTCGGGGTCTAACGCGCTACACGATTCGTCCATTAATATAACGTCGGGGTTAATCGCAATTGCGCGAGCTATACATAATCTTTGTTGCTCGCCCGCAGAACGGTTTAATGCGGGTTTACCGAGAATGTCTTTAAAATCGTTCCATAAGCCTACTTGATTTAATGTACTCTCGACTATCTCATCGAGCTTTGCTTTGTTTGTTATACCTTGTCGTCGAGGAGCGAGCGTGATATTTTCTCTTATGCTCATAGGAAATACATTCGGCTTCTGGAAAACCATGCCGATTTTCTTCCTTAATTCCACTACATATGTATCCTTACCGTAAATGGAAAAATCATCTAAGTATGCTTCACCCGAGGCTCGAGCAATCGGGATTAAATCGTTCATTCTGTTAAATAAACGTAAAAGTGACGATTTACCGCACCCCGACGGCCCGATAATCGCCGTAATTGCGTTTTCGGGAATGTCCATTGTTATATCACACAGACAATGAGCGTTTCCGTAATAAAGATTCAAATTTTTTGTTCTGATTTTCGCTTTTTTATCCAACACAGACATATTAAACCCTCTTCAGTTCGTTTACTTTATCTGCATTATATCACGGAATAATCTTCTTCTAATAGCAGTAAACGGTAAATCTTTTGTAAAAATTATGAAAGGGTTTGTAAAGTTTGCGAAAATCGACAATATATCTAAACTATATTGACTCTATGTATTTAGCCAAAATGTGATGAAAAGGCTCTAAATCGGTACTTCTCCCTCAATTCCGACTATGTATTTAAGAATTTCAATCCCGTCGAATATTGTAGGCTCTCCCGTTATAATCGACTCATGTGTTATCAGCGCGGCTTCGAGCGCGTTGGCGCATAATATTAACTGACACTCCGGAATATTAACGAGATATTTTAAAATCTCAATGAAGTCGAATATATCGGGTTCATCTTCTCCGAAGACTCTGCCTTTTATCGGAGGTTTACCCGATTTACATATTTTACAGTAATTGCATAACCCGGTCGGCTTTACCCCCGTCTCGATAATATTGTAAAACCGTAATTCTTCAACCGCCTCGTATGCCTTTTTCGCTCCCTCGGGAACATATATATCGGTCAGCTTAGGCGTGTCGCGAAAGGCACTATATGAAATATCAGGTGGGTTCATACCTTTAAACGTAACGGCGGAAAGGCTTGTACAGCCGCCGAACGCAAGCTCCTCTATTCCTTTGATACCTTCGGGAATGGTTATTGAAGCTAAAAGCCGACACCCCTCAAACGCATTACTCTCTATTTGAGTGACGCTTTTTTGAATTGCAATTGAACTTACGTCATTTAATTTGAAGCTCGTGCCTTTTCCGTTACGCCATGCGGTCGTTCCTCTGTTTGTAGTGATTGTAAGCACGCCTTTTGAAAAGCTCCAGCCGTCATTTTGGGGAATCGGTTGTTTTTGCGCGCATACACACTTTTCCTTGCCGCATATTGAACAAGGCTTCGGGCATATACATATTTCCTCGCCACAGGTTGAGCATGAATTGTACGGTTTAAGGCGTATAATGTTCCCGTGACGGTCAAGCAGATGTACCCGCGCAATAACCGGCGATACCGGCAAACCGTCGGCAAGCGTCCAATTAGTGACCATTACCGTGAAAAAACTCGCAAATGTTTCAAAAGGCTCTAAAATCGAAGGCGGCGTATACATTTTCGGTACCGCCGTCATAATCACGGGTGTAGGATATTCGGATAAAGGTGTGGGCATATATGTTTTGTCGGGACTGTCGGGGTCAATATCGCCCTCTTGAACGACGCCCGCCGATTCAAGTATTTCTGCAATACTCCCGCCATTCTTGTGCTGTTTGAACCCGTCGGTATCACTGTATGTAATAATCTGAAAATCATTTCGTTCAATCGGATTTCCCCATTTTTCCCATTCAATTTCAAAACTTACGCTCACCGTTGCTATATCCTGAAAGGTACATTTTTCACCCTCGTCGTTAAGAGCGGGAAGCTTCAACAAAACTTCATACTCCCTCGGGTATGGCATATCCTCTTCTTTTGTATCATAGGTTATAATCTGTACCCTATGACCGTAATCATCGGGGGAGCCTTTGGGGAATACATCGCCGCTGTCCGATGCCCTCGAAATGTCCTTGATAATCCAACCGCCCGTCGCGCCGTCAAATTCGAACCACGATTCCGTATATCTGACGTCAAGATTCGCCCGCTGTACGAGCAAAGCCCGTCCTTTGGGTTTATCACTTGTTTGGCTATCTTCAATTGAAATCACCACATTAGTCAGCGTTAGAATAACGAATACCGTTGTGAGAAGTAATAAAAGACGCTTCATCATGATAAAAGCCGTTCCTTTCCGCATATAATTGCAATTTTTTTCGATATTTTAACACGTTTAACCGCAATTGTCAACATTTTTTTAGGTAATATTTTGAATATGTTGACTAAGAAATTGAACTCGTGTATTGAAAGCCACGCAAATATCGTTTATGCGTTTTTCATCAATATACAGAGAATGTGAAAGAATAGCAGAAAACTCATCTGAAATTCCATTAAGAGCAGATGAATCAAGCCATGAGAAATTTTTAACTAATTTGATTTGTTCTTCGTATGTTGTGCGGAACGGTTTAGTTGTCATTCTTTTTAATACATGAGGGCTATTGGAAATCTGATTTTGATTATACCATAATGACGTGCCGCTATCGAAGACAGGAGCAAGCCCTAACCACTCAAGAGTTATAGCGTTACGCACAGCACCGAAATTATTATAATGCCTGTCCTCGTTTAATATGAGATAGTCTAAGGTTAACATTTTGTCAATATCTTCTTGTGCGTTTGGTATGCCGAGCTTTTGGCAACAATCTAAATAATGTTGATAAGAAGAGGTGTTGTTTTGCTTTTTTAATGCAGTTGAGATATTATATGCACTGACTAAATCCGTTTCAGAATTGATAAAATCGTCGCACACGCTATAAGGTAATTCGTCATCTACAAAGACCGAATAAGGAACATGGGGAATATTAAGGCGTTTCATAACAGCCGTGGCACAAGCCTCATTAAGCGGCTCTTGGTGAAACGGCATACTTCCGCCTTTTACGAGACAGCGTTTACCGTCAATTATTTTCCACTTCTTTTTTAACCAACCGTCAGATGTGTTGTCGGGGGAAAAAAGGCTAATTTCTTTGCCTTGCTCTGCATTGCCAAACAATACATTTCCTACATCATCAGAAAAAGGGTTATCGAAAAAGTTTACATCTTCCCATTTTAACGGATTTTCAGTAGGATTAACCCAATATTGGTCTGAAAGCGAAAGCCCAAAACACTTGGTCAGCAATTCTTCAGACGAAGAAATCCCCAACCCCTCCATTGCCTCTCGAAAGTTCTGCCTACTTGCAGGTATACTGCGACTTCTCCACCACTCGTCTAACTTTGCGCGATTCGGTTTATTGTCTATAAAACTTTTTCCAATAGGCATATGTTCAGGTGCAATAATATTGCCGATTTTTAATATTGTTGCGGAGTCCAATTCAATATCAATTTCAGCAACTTCTATTTTTCTGTGCATTAAAGTATAATTCATTTTGTAACGCCCCTTTGCATTAATCGCTTGACTTAACTTATTATACTACATATTGAAGCGGCTTGTCAAGAACAAACGTACTTGATAAGCTTATATATAGTTGGTTAACGGTCGGTTAGTTTGGTAATATTGCACAAATTTAGTAGCGTTTTAATGTGCATATTCCACAAATATTCACTTGACATTTGACTATACTTATGGTATAATAAGTGAAGAAAGGTGGTGAATATATGTATAGTATGAACGAATACAGCGATTCACAAAAGCATAGCAACACTAAACAGATAAAGAGAAAACATTGTTGCGAAAACTGTGATTGGCTTTGGGGAAACGGTAAAAATTACTGTCCGTATTGTCAAAAACCAATCCGCATCTAATTTAATAAATTAAAAATTTGACTTGACCTATATTTTTAGGTCTCTTTTTTTGCGAAAAAAACCGCGAAAATGTACCTAAAGTACAATTCCGCGGCAAAAATAAAAAAACGAAAACGACCTGTATGGGACTCGAACCCACGACCTCTAGCGTGACAGGCTAGCGTTCTAACCAACTGAACTAACAGGCCAAAATTAGATAGCCATTGGATATTTTAATACTTGACTATCAAAAAGTGGGAATTATAGGGCTCGAACCTATGACCCCCCGCTTGTAAGGCGGATGCTCTCCCAGCTGAGCTAAACTCCCCGCTTGCAGACATTTACATAATAAAATCATGAACGTCACAGCTATTACATTATACACGTTTAATTTACGCTTGTCAACATATTTTTTAATTTCTGCTATTTGCACAAATATTACGATATATACATAAATATATTTGTGATAAATGCCGAATATAGCTCTTTTTATTGCTTTTACCCGTCAACAATGGTAATATATGTATATGAATTTTACAAAAATAACTATTGCTACAAGGGAACAGGATATTGAGCTTCTTACCTCGGAGCTTACCGATTTAGGTGCGGAGGGCTTTGAAATAGGCGGCGGTTCGGATTTATGGGACATTATTGATTCCGCCGCCCCGGACATGATTGATGCTCGCTTGTTTAATGAACGAAATGCACCGATAACGGTAACGGTATATATCCCCGATAACGGACAAGGAAAGAGGATTGTTGAAGCAACAGAAGCTTTTCTTCATGCTCAAGGTCTCGAATACTCACGTGATGAGGTTAATGAAGAAGACTGGGAAAACAATTGGAAACAATACTTTAAACCTATTGATATAGGCGGTATCATTATTAAGCCGTCATGGGAGAGGTATGACAATACTGACGGAAAGCCTATACTCGAAATTGACCCGGCAAGCGCATTCGGAACGGGACAACACGCTACAACCCGTATGTGCCTTGAATCGCTTTGCGGTGTAATGCGTTATCACGAAAGCGTGTTGGATATCGGCTGTGGAAGCGGGATACTTTCCGCCGCCGCGGGATTATTGGGAGCAAAGAGCGTAACCGCCGTTGATATATGCGAGAATGCTGTTAATATTACAAAAGAAACCTTAAAAAATAATGGTGTTGAAAACTATTCGGTTTATTGCGGAAATGTGATTACCGATGAGGCTCTTCGTGAAAAAATCGGCGGCAATTACGACCTTGTGGTGGCGAATATAACCGCCGATGTTATAATAGCGATGGCGCATTTATTCGCAGAGTTTACCTCCGGAAGCTTGTTACTTTCGGGAATAATTGAACATCGTTATCAAGAGGTTTGTGAGGCGATTAATCCTTATTTTAAAATAGTTAGTGATGAGGAGTCTGAAGGCTGGCGCAGTATTTATTGTGGCAACCTCCGAAAACCTGTTTCGTGTAATCGTCGAGATGAAAATTTCGTTAGACGAGGCGATTTTTCTGCGAATATCCTTTGATATTTAAGGAAAAATCAACGAAGTATAGCGGGATTTTTCAGCCGGCGAGTGCAGGAAGAGGTTTTCGGAGGTTGCCTTGTATCAATAAACAGAAAAGATTCATATAATATAACACCTGAACGGGAGGTGTTATTATGAATGAACTATTCTTATTTTTACTTATATTCTTCAGTATAATCGGCGTTATAAAATCTATGAATTTACTGTACACTTATGTAGTTAAGCGGATTTATTATGCTGTTCGAAGGTATAAGAAGGAAGAAAGCGATATTAAAATATGGATGAAGCATTAATAAGCGTTTCGGGTGTGGTTGACGGTGTAATTTTCAAAAACGCCGAGAACGGATATATAGTCCTTGAACTCGAGTCGGATAATTCGCCGATAACCGTTATCGGAAACCTCGGCGATATCGCACCGGGAGAAAAGCTGACACTGACGGGAAATTATATAACGTCTCCTAAATACGGGGAACAGTTTAAAGCTGTCACCTGTGAACGCGCCCGTCCCGACACGCCCGAAGAAATAGCAAAATACCTCGGTTCCGGAATTATCCCCGGAATCGGGGTTAAAACTGCTTTAAAAATCACCGACCACTTCGGTGAAGAAACGCTCGAAATCGTCGAGAATACGCCCGAGCGTCTATGCGAGGTAAAGGGCATTACTATTGATAAAGCCGCATTAATCGGTGCGGCGTTCAGAAAACTTTGCGGCGTGAACACGGTTTTGGAATTTTTATCGGGGTTTGGTATAAGACCGTCAACCTCCGTCGCCGTGTGGAACAAGTATGACAGCTCGTCTATAGCTTTAATAAAAGAAAATCCTTATTTATTGTGTGAAGAAGGGATTGAAATAGATTTTGAAACCGTAGATGTAATTGCGGAGGAATTTGGAATCGACCCGTTTAACGGCTCGCGCATAAAGGCGGGAATTGCTTATGTTTTGCTCGAGAATGCAAAAATCGGTCATACCTGTCTCCCGATTAAGCCGCTTACCACAAGAGTGGTTGAGCATCTCGAGATTTCTCGTGACGCCTTTTCTCTCGCATTAGATGAGGGGGTTAATGAGAAACGATTTGTTATAAACGACATAGATGAAGGTGAATTCGTATATCTCTTTGCTTATTTCAAAGCGGAACGGTATATTACGGACAAGCTTAAGCAAATGCTTTCAATGAACGGCAGAAACGAGCATGACTTTTCCGAGGAAATATCCGGGGTTGAGTTCGAAGAATCAATCAAATACGAGCAATTACAGAAAGAGGCAATACAAGGGTGTCTGCGAAATAATCTTTTCATACTGACGGGGGGGCCGGGTACGGGCAAAACTACCACGCTCAACGCCGTTATCCGATTGTTGAAAAAGGGGCGAAATCTTCTTTCGTTGGCGGCACCAACCGGTCGCGCGGCAAAACGAATGTCCGAGTTAACAGGGGAACAGGCGCAAACAATTCACAGGTTGCTCGAGGTCGACGCTTCAAAGGATGCAACCGTTTTTAAGAAAAACGAATTGAACCCTTTTAAAGCGGACGTCATTATTATTGACGAAATGTCTATGGTTGACGCTTTATTGTTTGAAGCATTATTGCGCGCCGTTAAGGTCGATTCAAAGCTAATTATGGCGGGCGATTCCGACCAATTGCCGTCCGTCGGCGCGGGAAATGTCCTTGCTGATTTAATAGCCTGTAACAAAATCGAAGGGGTGAGGTTGACCGAAATCTTCAGACAGGCACAGTCGAGCCTTATAGTAACAAACGCCCATAAAATTGTTTCGGGAAATCAACCCGAGCTTAATGCGCGGGATAAAGATTTCTTCTTCATTCCTTGTGATATGTATGACGGCGACATTAAAATTGCGGAAATTGTTACCGGTCTTGTTAAAACGCGCCTTCCCGACGCATACGGATACAACCCCGTTGATGATATACAGGTGCTTACCCCCACAAAAATGGGTATGGCGGGAACTCGCGAGCTTAATAAATTGTTACAAGCCGCAATAAATCCCCCGTCTGTAAGAAAACGAGAAATCACATTTGGCGATGTGGTATTTCGCGTCGGGGATAAGGTTATGCAGAACGCCAATGATTATAATATTGAGTGGCAACGCGGCGGAGAAGGCGGTATAGGGATTTTTAACGGCGATATAGGGATTATAACAGATATTAACGGAAATATGAAGGATTCGGGCGGTATAACCGTAAGCTTTGACGGGCGGGTTGCGGTTATTCAACCGCAATTGTTCGGCAAGATAGAACACGCCTATGCAATCACCGTCCATAAGAGTCAGGGGAGCGAATATAAAGCGGTAATACTTCCCGTTCCCGCTGTATCGAGACGACTTTTATACAGGAGCCTTTTGTATACCGGGGTAACACGGGCGCGGGATTTATTAATTCTTGTCGGAAAAAGAGAAATAATCGCCGAAATGATAAGCAACGAGCGTAAAAGCGTCAGATATTCTTGTTTAAAAGCGATGATGAGCGATAAGGATTGGTAATAATGACGATATATAATTTAAAAAGATTCCTTCTTGATATCGTTTACCCAAATAAATGCCCGTTTTGCGGCGAAATAATACCCTTTAATCAATTCTACTGTCGCGACTGTCCCGAAAGTCTTAATTCGTTTTCAACACAGCCGGAAAACGAAAAAGATAAGCTGCGCGATAATATCACAGACACTTTTTCGATTTTTGAATATAACGACGTTACTCGGGGCTTTGTTCATTCGCTTAAAAACAATAGTGACGGTTATGCGATTTCGGCGGCGGCGCGGCTTTTGAACGAAAGAATCGGTGCAGAATTGATGATTAACCTTATAACCTGTATACCGACCGATTCAAAAAGAATGAACGAACGCGGATACAACCCGCCCGCTTTGATTGCGACGGAATTGGCGGCAATGCGCGGCATCCCCTGCAACACTAAGCTTTTGATAAAAACCCGCCGTACCGAAATTCAAAAAACGCTTTCCGAAGAAAAGCGGCGCGAGAATTTACGAGGGGCATTTGATATTAGGAAGAAGGGCGTACATATTCCCGAGAGAATATTGCTCACAGACGACGTGCGAACTACCGGCGCGACCTTATCGGAAGCGGCGGGGTGCTTACTGTCCGCCGGTGCAAAAAGCGTGCATGCGGCGGTAGTAGCCGATACTTCAATGAATTGACTGTTTTCATTTCGTATCGACACTGTTTGAATATTCGCTGTAATACTTTTCCGCTTGTCTTAATATATTAAGACAAGGTTAACTTAAAAACGGAAGGTATTATATATGTCAATAATAAATCGAATTAACGAGAATATATTATGGGGAATGCCCATGCTTGTTCTTTTTATAGGGACGGGTGTTTATTTTTCGGTAAAGCTGAAATTTTTTCAACTAAACACAATAAAAATATTCAAGGATACCCTTTTTTGTAAGGATAATGCAATAGTTGAATGTGATAACGCTTCTGATAATAAACAATGCTTGTCGCCGTTTCAAACCTTAACAAATTCTCTCGCGTTAACAATAGGGACGGGAAATATTGTCGCGCTCGGAACGGCGATTGCAATAGGAGGGGCGGGGGCGGTTTTTTGGATGTGGGCGTCGGCAATCATAGGAATGGCTACTACCTACGCCGAAAACTTCCTCGGTATAAAATACAGAAAAAAACGTCCCGACGGCGGTTACATTGGCGGCGCGTTTTGGTACATAGAAAAAGCGTTAGGCAGATTGCCGGCAAAAGCGTTCGCCATATGCTGTGTATGCGCCAGCCTCGGAATAGGTAACATGACACAGATTAACGCTATGTCATACTCTATGAAATACAGCTTTAACACCCCGCTTTGGATAACGGGAATAATAGCGGTCGTTCCCGTGGGGTTGTTGGTTTTCGGGGGCGCAAAAATACTCGGAAAGGTTACCGAAAAGGCAATTCCCGTTGTATCGCTCGTGTACATTGTCGGCTGTCTCGCGGTAATATTCGTTTTTATAAAAGATGTACCGACGATTTTCATAAGGATAATAACAGAGGCATTCGGCGTTTCCGCAATAGGCGGGGGAGCGGCGGGCGTGGGTATTTCAAAGGCGATGAGTTGGGGATTTCGCCGCGGTGTTTTTTCAAACGAAGCGGGACTCGGAAGCACCGTCACCATGAATTCAATGTCTTCGTCGGATAACGCACATAAACAGGGGTTATGGGCAACCCTTACGGTATTTTTCGATACAATCGTGATATGTACTTTAACCGCGTTCCCCATTCTTTTAACCGGCGCGGACAAATTAGATTTAAGGGACGGCGGCATGAACCTTGCTTCGGCGGCATTTTCGGGAGCATTTGGCAATTATGCGGGAATGTTTGTAACAATATCGGTGGCGATGTTTGCTATAGGAACGGTATCCGGGTGGTCTGTGTTCGGCGCGGTTTGTGTAGAGTATTTATTCGGGCAAAAATTAATAAAACCGTTTTTGACGGTTTTTGTCGGCTTTGCATTTATAGGCGCGGTTATGCGACTCGATTTAGTTTGGGGACTTGCGGATTTAATGAACGGCATTATGGCAATCCCGAATCTATTGTCTGTCATTTTATTGAGCGATAAAATAGTTGCAAATGAACCAAAAGCTAATATTGTTGCACGTTCCTGTAAGGAACTGCATAGAAAAGCCCCGTATTAGCTAAAATACGGGGCTTTTGCGGTATTGAATATACAATTACTCTGCAACGGTTACTCTGCAACGGTAACAACGGCACTCGCGTTGCGTTTATCCCAAATCCCGTTAAAGCTTTCTGCAATTTGATAATCCGCAGTACAATTCCCGGCAGTAACGAGATGCAGGAATAACAGCGAGAACAGTATAATAAACCCGACATTAAACGAAACAAAAATCCAAAACAAAACCATTCCGGCACCCGCAACAAGGTATACAGACCCGCTGACAATCAGCCATATAAGGTAATTCCCCTTATATTCAACCATATTCTCGTCACAAATCTCACCGAGATGCTTATTCATTTTAAAGTATACAAAAAATAAAAACGGGGGACAGAATATGCTTATTATCAGATATAACGTCGATTTAAACAGTTCATCTTCCGCCGTCCTGTTGATATCCTCCATAGCTATGTAAAGCCAGTAAAACTTATAAAGCCAAAGCGTTAAGACCGATAACACAACCACCATTAAACCTGTACGTTTTCTGCCTGTATAATTCATTCTTTATAACCACACCTTCCATTACTATTAAACTGACTATAGGGAACATCTAATATATTATAACATACATTATATTTTTGTCAATACTTTCTATAAAAAATTATGAAATTTTTGTAAAGCGTACTCCAACGAATCAACTAACGCAACCATACTCGCGCTTATTATATTGTCGCCCGCCCCAACCGTAGTCCAGGTAGTTCCCGAATTTCCCCCACTGTAAAACCCGCTTTCCATTAACACGCGGGTAATTGCGGCGGTATTATCATCGCCGTTAATAATCCTCACCTTATAATCGGACAGCTTAACCGCCGAAAGCTCGGGATAAAACACCTCTAAAGCTTTTCTTAACGCCATATCGAGCGCGTTTACCGGCCCGTTTCCGGACGCTTCGGTTTCTTCTGTATACTCGCCCGCGCTAATCCTCACCTTAGCTTTACAAGCTTTTGAAAGCGATGAAACAATATTATACTCCAATATCTTAAAATGCGGTTTAAAAAGCCCCATTTCCTGTAAAACAAGAAGCTCAAAGCTCGCGTCCGCCGCCTCAAACTGATACCCTTTATGCTCAAGCTCCTTAACCCGATTTGTAAGCTTTTCAACAATCGGGTCGTTTTTCATTATCGTTAAGTTTCGCCCGATTGCATTAAGCTTCTGTAGTAAAGTTCCTCTGCCCGACATTTCGGATAACAGAAGATTGCGTTCGTTTCCGACTTTTTCCGGCGGAATGTGTTCAAAGCTTTCGGGGGATTTCATTACGCCGTCAATATGCATACCGCCTTTATGTGAAAACGCCGCCCCGCCTACATACGGCATATTGCGCGGGAGCCGTACATTTGCCACTTCCCCTATAAACCGCGCCGTTTCGGTAATTCCTTCCATGTTTTTAGGCTCGACACAAAGGTACCCTAATTTCAATTGTAAATTAGGGATAACAGCAGACAAATTTGCGTTCCCGCATCTTTCGCCAATCCCTATAAAAGTCCCCTGTACATGAGTCGCGGAGCTTTTTACCGCCGCAATAGTGTTAGCGACAGCACAACCGGTATCATCGTGACAATGAATACCGATTATATCACAATTTGAAGGTGAAAGACATCGGGTGACGGCTTTTGTTATCTCCGTAATCTCATCGGGGAAGCATCCCCCGTTTGTATCGCATAATATGAGATTTATCGCGCCCGCTTTTTTTGCCGTTTTTAACACAGAAAGAGCATATTCCTTGTCCGACTTATAGCCGTCAAAAAAATGCTCTGCATCAAATATAACCTCCCTGCCCCGCCCTTTTAAATGCTCAATCGTTCGGCGAATCATAGAAAGATTTTCGTCTAAGGTAACGCGCAAAACCGACCCCACCTGTGAAGCGTGACTTTTGCCGAAGACGGATACAAATTTTGTTCCGGCGGCAAGAAGCGCGTTTATACCGTTGTCCGTTTCGGGAGAATTGTCCTTGCGCGAGGTTGAACCGAACGCAACTAATTGAGAATGTCCCAAGTTGAGCAGCTTCGCTTTTTCAAAAACCTCGATATCCTTGGGATTTGAAGCGGGGTTCCCCGCTTCGATAAAATCCACGCCAAAACGCGAAAGCCGCTCAATAATATTCAACTTATCGCGAAGAGAAAAGCTTATCCCCTCGCTCTGCGCGCCATCGCGCAGGGTTGTATCAAGTATTTCTATTTTCTTCATTTGAAAGACTTTTTAATAATTCTCTTCTTTCAACATAAAATAAGCCTTCGGGTGGTCACAAACCGGACATTTGTCGGGCGCGGATTTACCCGTATGAATATGCCCGCAGTTGGAACACTTCCACGAAACGTCCTTATCGCGATTAAACACCGTGTTTTCATTAATATCGGCTATAAGCTTGCGAAAGCGTTCTTCATGGTTCTTTTCTATCTCGCCGACGCCTCTGAACAATTGTGCTATTTCGCCAAAGCCTTCATCGTCGGCAATTTTGGCAAATTCGTCGTACATACTCGTCCACTCTTCATTTTCGCCGTCTGCCGCGCTTTTAAGATTTTCGATTGTATCGGGAATCGCGCCGCCGTTCAATTGTTTAAACCAAAGCTTTGCGTGTTCCTTTTCGTTTTCCGCCGATTCAATAAAAAGCTTCGCAATCTGTTCGTAGCCTTCTTTTTTTGCTTTAGAAGCAAAATAGGTGTATTTATTGCGCGCCTGTGACTCGCCCGCAAATGCCGCTAATAAATTAGCCTCTGTTTTTGTACCTTTTAAACTCGCCATATGTTTAAACCTCCTACATAATACTTTTATCACCGTAATCATAGCATGAATCGTATTTATTGTCAAGCATAATTTTCCTTTTATGTATTGATTTTCTGTTCATTGTCTGTTATAATATAAAAAATGTAATTTATTCAGAATATACGGGAGGGTATACTATGCTTACCAAAAGAAGATATACGAAGCTAATCGCGTTTATTGCCTCTTTAACGCTACTCTTTAACACTTTTACGATTCACAGGCTTACTTTTAACAAAGCGAGCGCGAGTTCAAGCTCGTCCGACGTACCCGTTGTGGAATACCTCGACAGGGGGATTTGTGCGATTTATACAAATCTTAACAGAACGGGGAACAGCGGTACAAGAAACGGAATGTTAGTAAAGTGGCGTTTTTTGGCGAGTGACCCCGTCGGAACGGTGTTCAAGCTTTATCGTAACGGAACACTTATTCATACGACCACCCCGACGGGCGCGACAAACTTCTTTGATACGGGGGGAAATTCGAGCAGTAAATATAGGGTTGATGCAGAATTTAACGGCGAAGTATTCCATAGCGAGGATAAATGTCGTACATCAAACACAGAATATTTCGATATACCGTTAAATCCGCCAAGCAGTATTCATTCTCCCAATGATATAACGGTCGGCGACGTAGACGGAGACGGCGAATATGAATTCTTTTTAAAATGGGTTCCGAATAACGCAAAGGATAATGCCCAATACGGCGTTACCGATAACACCTTCATCGACTGTATGAAACAAGACGGAACGCGGCTTTGGCGAATTGATTTAGGGCGGAATATTCGCTCGGGGCAACATTATACGCAAATGCTTGTTGCCGATTTTGATTTATCGGGTAGCGCGAAGCTTATTGTCAAAACCGCCGACGGTACAATTGACGGTAAGGGAAATATAATCGGAGATAAGGATGCCGACCACCGCAATAAACCTCCATTTAACAACTCGGGTGCCAACAGAGAGGGTTATATTTTAACCGGACCGGAATTTCTCACTCTGTTTGACGGCAAAACGGGCGAAAATCTTCATACAATCAATTATAAACCCGCCCGCGTAAACCACAATAACTGGGGCGATAATTACGGAAACCGCGTTGACCGTTTCTTGGGCGCGGTCGCATACCTTGACGGTGTAAAGCCGAGCGCGGTCACAATACGAGGGTATTATACAAGAATGACCGCCACGGCATACGATGTTGTTAATAATAAGCTTGTTGAAAAATGGGCATTTGATACGGGAAGTTCCACCAACACAAGCACCGGCTATGGGCAGGGAAATCATAATGTTATGCCTGCTGCCGTACATGGCGACGGTAAACAATCGCTATTCCTCGGCTCTGCGGCGATAAAATACGACGGTACTCTATTATGGTCTTCGCGACAGGGACACGGCGACGCGCTCCACGTCGGCAGTCACATTGCATCACGCAACGGTATTCAAGTATATATGTCACATGAATCCTCGCCGTTCGGCATATCGCTTCGAGACGCCCTTACCGGTGAACAGATTTTTCGTGTAAACTCTACCGACGATACCGACAGAGGGGCGTGCGGAAATGTTTGGGCGGGGAATCCCGGAGAAGCGGATTTTTGGGGTTCGGGTATTGACGGTTTACGCAACAGTAAAGGCGAAATAATCGGCACAAAACCCGCATCCACAAATTTCCTTATATACTGGGACGGAAGGCTCGAACGAGAAATGTTCGATAAAACCGGCGGCAATGAAAGCTGGTCAAAGATTGAAAAAATCAATAATGCGGGAACGGGGGTTGACCGCGTTTATTCCTCATACGGCGGTAACACAAGAAACGGCACAAAAGGAACTCCGTGTATTTCTGCCGATTTATTCGGCGATTGGCGTGAAGAGTTCATTCTTGCCGAACAGAACAGCCTTCGTATATATACAACCTCTTATTTAACCGAACATCGTATAACTACGCTCATGCACGACCCGCAATACCGTAATCAAGTCGCGGGACAAAACATTTGTTATAATCAGCCGCCCCACCCGAGCTTCTTTTTGGGAACGGGATATCCTCTCCCTCCACAGCCTAATGTTAAGGTGAGAGATAAAAACGGTGCGGTCACGCCGCCCGTAACTACACCCGCTACTACTGCCACAACAACAACTGTTACAAGCGCGACGACTACCTCTGTCTCAACAACCGTTACCGCAACAACTCCGGTAACGACAACCACTACCGCAAGCGAAACATCTGCGACAGTTTCACAGACACCCGTGACGACAGGTATAACTACCATCGCAACAGATGTGTTGAACCCTCCTCTAAACGGAAATTTGATTAAATCGTTGATTATCCACGATACGAATAATACCAATTACGGTAATTGGTCGATACAGTATAATGCAAAAAGCGGAGATATCGTATACGGAGACAGAACAAATGTGTTTACGACGCTTCCTTCCGCATTAGCGGGCGCGGAACGCATAAGCACGGCAGTCAACTCACGCAGTCTGACCGGAAATGTTGCGGAATTTACCGCGGGAGAGGATATTATTGTCTATGTTGGGTTAGACGACCGTATAGCCGCACCCGAATGGCTAAGCTTTTGGGACAAAACCGATATAAGCGTTACGGCGAACGACATGACTAATCCCGACCGCACTATCGTTTACGAAGTGTACAGCCGTCGTTACGATTCGGGCAATAAAGTCACGCTCGGCACCAACGGTTCAACAAATCAACTTATGTATAGCGTCTTTGTTAAGCAACAAGCGTCGGAAACTACCCATCCCGTAACAACCACTCTTGAACCGACAACAACCACCCCGCTTATAACCACAACGATTGAGCCGACAACCACCACTACACCGCCTACAACCACAACGCTTGAGCCGACAACCACCACTACCCCGCCTGTAACCACAACGCTTGAGCCGACAACCACCACTACACCGCTTGTAACCACAACGATTGAGCCGACTATCACCACTACCCCGCTTATAACCACAACGCTTGAGCCGATTATCACCACTACCCCGCTTATAACCACAACGATTGAGCCGACTACCACCACTACTCCGCTTGTAACCACAACGCTTGAGCCAACTATCACCACTACCCCGCTTGTAACCACAACGCTTGAGCCGACAACCACTACACCGCTTGTAACCACAACGCTTGAGCCGACAACCACTACACCGCTTGTAACTACAACGCTTGAGCCGACACCCACCACTACCCCACCCGTTGTAACAACAACTACGTCCGTTATAACAACAATACCGTCAACCACTACACCGATATCGCCCGACTGCGACGACTGTGACAGAGCAGACTGTAACGATTGCAGTAAAGACGGATTGTATTACGCGCTCGGCGATGTCGACGGTGACGATGAAATTGCAATTTTCGACTTTATCGAGATTTTGAAATATCTGATTAAAATGGACGATAATATAATTGATAAGGATATTGGCTCAAAACGTGCGGCAACTATAAGCTCCGAAGGAATAGCGACGGAAAAACCCACCATATTCTGCGGAATAGAAATTTTAAAGTATTTGATTAAAATGAGCGATACACCGGTAGACGGTATTCATATTTCGGGACGGATTTTTTAATATACTAAGGAGTATATATGACGGGATTAGGTACAATCGTAAACATGATAACTATTATCATAGGCGCAACGACGGGGTTTGTTTTAAAACGAACCCTGTCTGAGCGCGTTACCGACACCATAATGCAGGGGGTCGGGTTGGCGGTTGTCATAATTGGATTAAGCGGTTCTCTCACCTCAGCTTTTACAATTGTCGAAGGTAAGATTGAAGCAGAGCATATTTTGCTCATGATTGTTTCTCTTTCTCTCGGCGGGTTAATAGGCGAATTGGTCAATATAGAGAATAAGCTCAAAATATTATCCGAGATTTGCGAAAAGAAGCTTTTTAAATCAAAAAATGCCTCGTCTTCAACATTCGCGCAAGGCATTATAACCGCAACGCTTGTGTTTTGCGTAGGGTCAATGGCGATTATAGGTGCATTTGAAGACGGCATTAATGATAACAGGGACGTTCTTTTTTCAAAATCCGCGCTCGACGGGATTTCTGCGGTTATTTTCGCGTCAACAATGGGATTAGGAGTGTTGTTCTCGGCGGTTATTGTCGGCGTGTATCAAGGGTTGATTACATTATTAGCCGTCGTAATTGAGCCGTATTTGAGCGAGGTCGTTATAACGCAAATGACGTTGATTGGCTCTGTGCTTATAATGGCAATAGGTCTGAATCTTTTAAAAATAGCGAATATTAAAGTCGGAAATCTTTTACCGGCGATATTCATTCCGATTGTAGCCCATTTTATTTTTTAGTTAAAGTCCTTTCACCCAACACATACATATAAAACTCAATCATTTTTTTGAACGATTCCGCTTTAATTTTTTCATTAACACCGTGTAATGATTTTCTCTCCGATATATTCATAATCATGGGCGTGAATCTGTATATACTGTCGCATATATTGCCGTAAAAACGCGAATCGCTCCTTGCAAGCATTAAAAACGGAACAACAGATGTTTCGTCGCCGCTTTCTCCACCCCAAACCGCTTTTATGGCATGGTTTAACAAATCCCACCCTTCGCCGTTTACCTTCGATATACTCGACGGTTCTATGCTTTCTTTTACAATAATGTCTACGTCTAATCCGCGTAAAGCCTTTTTTATAATCCCAATTGTTTCGTCAACAGAGCTTCCGCTTATAATTCTGAAATTCCCGACTGCCCGAACCTCCTCGGGAACAACATTAACCGCACTCCCCCCGTTTATCATTGTAAACGAGCCTATTGTCTTTGTTAGGGCATCCAATTCGGGTATAGCCTTGATTAAACGCGGCATGAAGAGCTTATGCAAAATAGGGCTGTTTAATGCGGTTCTAAGCTTGAACCCCGCACGCGCCGATATTGCGTCGCTCATAATTTGCACCGGCTTGCTTAGTGTAAATTTAAAAGGTTTATCCAACCTTCGTATTACCTCCGCCATAACGACAATAGGGTTGTTTTTCACCCTTAACGATGTGTGTCCGCCTCCGCACCTCACGACAAATTCGATATCAATGTACCCTTTTTCCGCGATTCCGACCAACGCGGCGCGTTTGCTCGGTAAAAAATCGGGAAGGTCAATTATCGCGCCGCCTTCATCAATTATAAGAAAGGGTTGAATCCCGCGTTCTTGTAAAACCGCCGCAATTGCCACCGCGTCGTTCCCCGTAGTTTCTTCATTACCGCCAAAGCACATATAAATATCATACTCCGGTATATACTTTAATTCGATTAAAGCTTCAACGCTCTCCATTATCGAGCATAATGTACATTTTGTATCAATTGTCCCCCGCCCCCAAATAACGTCGTTTCCGGTATCGTCTTTTGTTATTTCGCCGGAAAAAGGCGGTTTTTTCCATTGCTCGGGTGATGCGGGGACGACATCATAATGCGCCGCTAAAACAAGCGATTTGTCGGAATTAACACCTTTGAGGCGGTACATTAAACCCGATTCCCCGATTTGTTCAATATCACAAGCGTCGTTAATACGCGGGTATAACTCGCACAACGCTTTTTTGAATCTTACAAATTCGTCGTCGTTTCCCGCGACCGTTTCGAATTGTAAAAGCTGTCTGAATCGCGACAGTGATTTATCTGTATCGTATATCATTCTTTATTTTTCCCGACATTATTTGTATTTTATCGCTGAACAGTTTAATCTGCTCCCAATCGGGGGCGTTTGAATACAGCTTTTGCATAAGAATTGCGTCGGAATCGGGAAACCACCTCGGCATAACCCCGCCAAAAAAGAAGCCTTCATTACGCAACGCTTTAATCATCGCGCCGTTATGCGGACAGGATAGCGGAATATTCACAACCATAGCTTTTACCATATTCTCTGCGGCATAAGAATTAAGCGATTTAACCGACTCCTCCGCATCCGAGCCAATTTCCGCAACGCTTACAACAACATATTGATTCGTTTTTAAGCCCTCGTCATCAATAGTGTAAGAGGTTGGGTTATTCGGCGCGATATCAGACGCATTTCTGTAAAGTCGCGGAGATAAGCCGTCTAATGCGTATTTTATATCCCCTCGGTATACAAGCGGGAGATATGCCCATAAATCGGTCTCTCCGCGCTCAATACAAGAAACAACGCAACAAATTCGCTCGGTTGAATCGTTTTTATAAGCGGGCATCATGTTGATTTTTAACGCGGTGTCACAAAACCCGCCGGTAATACAAGAACGCTGTGAAAACTTATGGATTGTAACGCTTTCACAGTAGATTACGCCAAATCTGAGTTCTTGTTCGGCTATATCCGATATAAGTAATTCCGCAACATCGCTCCCCCTGTATTCGGGGATAACCATAAGCTGTCCCAATTCAAACGAAGCCAAATTAACGGATAAACGTATAAGCGAAATCATTCCGATTACCCTGCCCTCGCCGTTGACCGCTACGTGTGGATATATTTCGCCGTCCACGGTCTTTGCCCAAAGCTCATCGGGGTCGTAAAGATACTTTGCCGGGTATTGTTTTCCGTATACCGCCGTAACAAGTTCCGGAACTTTTTGGGCAAGACTTTTAGTTAGATTTAAAACAATACAATTTGATTCATAAAACCCGTTTTCTCCCGCATCGGAAGCTTCGGACTTATTTGTATCGGACATAATATGTTCACTATCGAGATAATCGGCAATTTTTCCAACCGTTGTAAACCTACGAAAATCTCTTTCGTGTATCCTTCGCGCAAACTGTGACTCAAATTCACACACCATATCAATAAAACTCATCGACTCCATGTTTAATTGCGCCATAAGAAGCGTGTTTTCTTCAATTTGAGCAGAGTGTACTCCACTGTATCTACTGATTATTGCCGTTATTTTTTCAATATTTGCCTTCCTTCTATCGCTCATTAATAATAACCCCCTTTTGATTCTCTGTGTTGCGCTTTATCTTATTTGCGGTAGTTTTTTCAAAAGGAAGCGACCTAATTTTTATAGAGGTAATATGCTTGTATAGCGGGAGTATCTCATTAATTGACGCTATTTCATTTAATATGTCCGACTCAATTTTTCGTTCTGTATTATCCAACCCCTCACTTGAATCGAGCGTTTCATAAAAATCATAATTAGGGCGAATAACGGCAGTAATGACTTCTCTTCCGTCCTCATTTTCGCCGTACACAAGCGCGTCCGAAATCATCGGAGACCTGTACAAGTATTGTTCAAGCTCCTCCGGGTATATGTTCTCGCCGCCGCTCGATATTATAAGGTTCTTCTTCCTCCCACTTATGAACAAAAATCCTTTATTGTCCAAATATCCCAAATCCCCCGTTTTAAACCACCCTTCATCCATTACCTCAGATGTCTCCTCGGGCATTTTATAATAACCGAGCATTATATTGTCGCCCTTTACCCAAATCTCGTTTTCGACAATTTTCACCCTGCAGCACGGGACAATTTCCCCAACGCTGTTAATATTTGTATCGTTTATATGCTTGAAACAGGTTGTGGAAACCATTGGGGAAGCCTCCGTCAAACCGTACCCTTGTAAAAGGTTTACACCATAATTTCTAAACTTTACAATTATTTCTGAATTGAGCGGCGCGCTCCCGCTGAACACCGAGCGCAGTTTTCCGCCGAACATCAAGGTTTGCGCCTCCTTCTTTGACAAAGGCCGTTCAAACATTTCTTCTATATCTGTTAGTTTTTTGTATATCGAGTTCATAATTGCCGGAACCACGAACATAACCGTCGGCTTGAACAAAAGCATATTCTCGCGAAGATATTTCAAGCTGTCGTTAATGCAGACGGTAGCTCCGAAAAGCAACGGCGATAACACCCCCACCGTACATTCAAAAGCATGATGATACGGCAATATAGAGAGTAACGCTTCATTATCGTCGTTATATTTTTCAAACGCAACGGCACCATAAATACTGCTTACTATGTTTTTATGCGACAGCATTACACCTTTAGAAAATCCGGTAGTTCCCGATGTAAAAAGTAAACTCGCCATTCGCGAGTCGTCTATTTTAATGTCTTTAAAGGTTGTATCTCCTTTTTTTATTAAAGAAACTCCGTTTTTTAATGCCTCGTTGTAGGTTCGTTCACAAAAACATATTTTATGCTCTATATTTGTTTTGTCAATAATATCGGTATAAATATTGGAGTATAAAACCGCCGCGGCTTCCCCCTCTTCTAACAAATAAAGAATTGCGTCCTCGGGAAGGTCGCGGTCAATCGGAACCGCCGCACCTACGCAGACCGCCGCTAAATAAGCAACAATCCACTCATATCTGTTTTCGCTCACAATCGCTATATGTTTTCCGGATAAGCCCAGCTTCATTAAGTGTGTTCCTAAGGCGTTGATTTGCGTAACAAAATCGCGGTAACTGACTTTTGTTACATTGTCGTCCTCCCCCTTTTTAAATCTAAAAGCAATTCTGTCGCCATAATCGGCTATACACTCGATATGTTCTTTTAAATCCGCAATTCTCATTAATATGACCATTCCTTTCCGATGCAAAAAACCTCTGCGAATAAAAGCCTATCCAGCTTCGGGGCGGCAGAGCCACCCCTGCCAGCTTTTATTCAAACCTATAACCATGCCTTTCAAATGTAAAGTTATATTTTGTTAAGTTTAACATATTTTACTTATTTTGTCAACGAATTTTTGTGAATATTTTCAAGAATGAAGAACTTTGTCAAAAAAATTTATAAAAGCTATTGACAATAGCTTTTTTTATTGTTATAATGTGGTTTATTATGTTTACAATAGTGTTTATACGGCTTTACTCTTGTTAAATTAAACGATTCACTAGCTCAGGCGGTAGAGCATCTGCCTTTTAAGCAGAGGGTCCAGGGTTCGAGTCCCTGGTGAATCATTAAAATAGAAAAAATACGCGAAAAAAGCGAGAAAAGCGCGCGAAAAATGCGGTAGTTATTCTACTGTGTTTTTTTCTTGACAAGATACTATTCATATGATATAGTATTAAAAAATTAAGGGAGCATAAAGTTTTATGAAAAAGAAAGCTAAAGTTATTTTATCATTATTTGTGATTACATTAATCACAATGAGCGTTTTTACCGGTTGTACCGATAAGGATAACCCCGAGCCGATTATTGAAAATTCGGAATCTGCTTCGATTAATTCGGAAAACGAGGCGGAGACCGAGGCACCGAGGGAAACATCTGAGACGAGAGCCCCTTTCAGCGGAGAGGTTTCTTTTAAACTTGAAGTATCCGACAAAAGAGGGAATATCACCGAATCGGAAATAACATCAAACCACGAGCTTCTCGGAGACGCATTGCGCGAGGAAGGGATTATTACGGAGAGAGACTTTGTCAATACCGTAAACGGAATTACCGCCGACTGGAACACAGACCGGGCTTATTGGGCTATACTCATTGATGGTGAAACGGCAACCGCAGGAATTGATGATATCTATATAGACGAAGGTTCCGTTTATGCGCTCATCTTCACACAAACTTAGGGATTTAACGGTATTCGCTTTATTAGCCGCAACTATCCTTGCGCTACAGATTGTGTTATACGGTATTCCGGGGGTTCAGTTTAACGGCTTACTAATTTCGGCGATTACCGTTGCATACGGGAAAAGAGCATTAATTCCTATTTATGTATATGTCCTTCTCTATTGTTTTTTCTATGGCTTCGTAATTTGGAATCTGCCTTATTTTTATATATGGCTTCCGCTTTGGGGCGGATTTATGCTCGTTTCTCGGATTAAGCTTTCGAAAAAATTTAAGGTACCGCTGTTTATGCTGTTAAGCGGTTTGTTCGGGTTGTCGTTCGGAGCCTTATACGCACCCGTTCAAGCGGTGTTTTTTTCTTTAAATTTGAAACAAACATTGGCGTGGGTAATCGCGGGATTCCCCACCGATGTTATTCACGCAGTCAATAATTTTTTTACCGGAATATTAATTGTTCCGTTATCCGAGTTATTGATTAAGTTGGATTCGTTAAATAATCGCTCATCTCTTTAATCAGTCTTTGTTCTACTTGGGCGTCGAGTCTTAACCCAAATTCGGTGTATTCCTCATTAAATATTTTACCGTTTTGTCGAATTTTTGCGGCGAGTCCCGCTTGCGCAAAAGGAAATAATAAATCCATTCGTTTTGACGTCGCGGGAAGATTTGCGGCTATAACCTCAAGCATACGCGAAAAGCCCTTACCCGTTTTTGCCGCAATTCTGACCGTGTTTTCGTTTTCGGGATAATGCGCGTCCTCGTCTAAGTCGCATTTGTTCAACAGATTCACGACGGGAATTTCACCCGCACCTAATTCGCCTAAAATTGTCGCGGTTACCTTAGCCTTTTCATCTCTCTCTAAATCCGAAATATCCTGTACGTGTAGTATGAGAGAGGCATTTGCGGCTTCTTCGAGGGTTGACTTAAAAGCTTGAATCAAGTGGTGCGGAAGTCGCCTTATCAGACCTACGGTGTCGACTATTATCAAGCCGCGCCCATCGGGAAGCGTGATTCCCCTCGATACGGGGTCGAGCGTCGCAAAAAGCTTATCTTCTGTTAATACATCGGCATCGGTGAGCGCGTTAAGAAGGGTCGATTTTCCCGCATTTGTATACCCGACAATTGCGGCGGTTTGTACGTTGTCTTTAATACGTCGCGAACGCGAATAATCCCTTCGCGTTTTTAATTCGTTTAATTGCTCGGTGAGTTTTTCGATGCGTCTGCGAATATGTCTTCGGTCGGTTTCGAGCTGTGTTTCGCCGGGACCCCTTGTTCCTATACCGCCGCCGAGACGAGATAATGAGGTTCCCAAACCAACAAGGCGAGGCAATCGGTATCTCAATTGTGCGAGCTCAACCTGTAGCTTACCTTCGCGCGAAACGGCGCGCCCCGCAAATATGTCTAAAATTAGCATTGTGCGGTCTATTACTCTGACCTTTGTTATTTCCTCAATATTCCTTATTTGGCTCGCCGACAACTCGCAATCGAAAATGATTAATATATCTTCGGGCTCGTTTTCGCACTCTTTAAAAGCCGCGCAAAGCTCTCTTATTTCCTCAATTTTGCCCCCGCCGAGTACTGTCGCGGAATCGGCAGACTGTCTTTTTTGTATAACGCGCGCTATTGTATTCGCGCCCGCCGTTTTAGCAAGCTCCTCAAGCTCGTCCATTGACGAATCGGCGTCGTATTCGCCGGAATCAATTCCCGCTAATACCGCTTTAGCTTGTGTTTCGTTCATTTTAAATGCCATAAAAATAATTCCGTTTCAATGTAAAATTAATCCGTTAAGGAGTATATATTGTTTAACAATTACGATATTATCATTGTCGGGGCGGGGATTTCCGGGCTTTACACCGCCCTCAACCTCGATAAACGGCTAAAAACACTTCTGATTTCAAAAAAAGATTTCACCGTCAGTAATACCGCCTTGGCACAAGGGGGGATTGCCGCAGAATTTGAAGACCTCGATTCTCATATTGAGGATACATTAAAAGCCGGAAAATACGAGAATAATCGCAGTCATCTGCAAATTATGGTCGAGCGGGCCGCCGAAAACATAGATGAATTAATCCGTCACGGCGTAGATTTCGACAGACTTTCTGACGGTACTCTCTCAAAGGGTCTCGAAGGCGGTCATTCCCGCAACCGTATTGTACACCACAAGGACAGCACCGGTTATGAAATTGTAACATCATTATCCGATAAAGTCAAGAGGTTATCTCATATAGATTTTCGCGAAAACTCGTGTTTATTACGGTTGGCAAGAAAAGGCAATTATTTTTTCGCAGATATTGTCGGGAATAATTCGCGTGAGTATTATTGCGCGCCGATATGTATTATGGCTACGGGGGGGATAGGCGGCGTTTACAACCACACAACAAATTCTTCAATTTCTACCGGCGACGGTATTCATTTTGCACATATACTCGGCGCGAGGATAGAAAAAATGAACCTTATTCAGTTTCACCCCACCGCGTTTGCGGCGCGCGATGTTGACACAAAAAATGTCGATAACCGCGTTTTGTTGATTACTGAGGCGGCGCGCGGAGAGGGGGCATTTCTGTTAAACGCCGATATGAAAAGGTTTACAGACGAGCTTGCCCCGCGAGATATAGTTTCACAAAGCATTGTTGAGGAGGGGCGGCGGCTCAATGATAATAACTTCTACCTTGACCTTTCGCACCGTGATTCGGATTTTATAAAACTGCGATTTCCTATGATTTATGAGCAAATTTTAAAAAAGGGGTATGATTTAACAAAGGAACCCGTCCCTATTTCCCCGTGTCAGCATTATCTTATGGGGGGGATTACCGTCGACAGTAACGGTAAAACAACCGTTGCGGGGCTGTATGCCGTGGGCGAATGTGCATATACCGGGGTTCACGGCGCAAATCGTCTCGCGAGCAACTCTCTCCTTGAGGCATTAGTGTTCTCGAGAGCGGCGGCAGACGATATAAACGGAAATTATCAACACTCCCCTTCCCCGCCCCACTTTTGTTTCAGCAAGTCGGGAACAAAAACAATTGATTCTGATATACGTTACGAAATACGCGATATAATGCAACGGGCGTTTTTTGTAACACCCAACCGCGAGGCGGCAAAAAAAGGCTTAAAGCGAATTGAAGAGCTTAAAATAGCGCTAAGCAACGATGAACTTGAACTTGCCGATACTCCCGAGATTACCGAAATTAGGTCAATGGCGACCGTTGCGGAGCTGATACTAAGGAACATTAAATAAATAGGAGGTATGATATGATACTGCCCAAGCTTTCTGATTTTTATACAGACGACATTATTAAACGCGCACTTTTCGAGGATATCAACTATATTGACGTTACCGCAGATTTGCTTATCGGAAAGGACAATGCGGGTACGGCGCGCATTGTTGCAAAGGAAAACGGCGTTCTTTCGGGGATTAACATTGCCGCGAGAGTCTTCAACATTGTCGATTCAAGCGTTACAACAGAAATTTGTATCAACGACGGGCAAACGCTGTATAAAGGGGATTTAATTGCCGTCATCGGCGGCAGTGTTGCTTCAATACTCAAAGCCGAGCGTACCGCCTTAAACATTCTTCAGCATATGAGCGGAATTTCAACGTATACAAAAAAGTGCGTCGATATGGTAAGCGGAACGGGTGTTTCGGTTACCGATACCCGCAAAACCCTCCCCGGACTTCGCGGCTTACAAAAATATGCAGTTCTTTGCGGCGGGGGGCGCAATCACAGGTTTAATCTTTCTTCCGCGGCAATGATAAAAGATAACCATATTGACGCTTGCGGCTCAATTTCCCGGGCAATTGCAACCTTAAAGGAAAACGTAGGGCATATGGTTACGATTGAGGTTGAGGTGCGGGATTTGCAGGAGCTTCAAGAAGCAATTGACGCGGGGGCAGATGTCATTATGCTCGACAACATGGACGTGAGCATGATGCGTAAAGCTGTGAACATTGTTGCAAAGAGAGCAAAGCTCGAGGCAAGCGGGAACATCACTCTTGACAATATACGAGCTATTGCCGAAACGGGCATTGATATAATCAGTCTCGGCGCGCTTACACATTCGGTCACCGCTTTAGATATAAGCTTATTATGGGATAATCAATGATACAATAAAAAACACAAAAAAACTGCTCCGATAATCTCGGAGCAGTTTTAATATTAGGTTTTTTTGAGTTACGTCAACCCATTTCTTTATAGGTCGGTAATCCTACGATATGCAACAGAATTTCAATACCGCAGAATATTGTCGGTTCGCCGGCAGCCTCACCCTCGGGACTGAGTATAGCCGCAGGGTTATCTGTCGCCAAGCTTTCCATTTTAACGAGGTGTAAAAGAATCTCGATGAAACAGAAGATTGTCGGTTTGCCCGCTTCCTTACCCTCATTTGAAATTATACCATATTTAATGGCTACGGGGGGTTTAGCGGTAGTAGTTGGCGGAGTTGCAACAGTACTCTTAGGTGTACTACTCGCAACCGTAATACGAGGAGTCGAAGTTGTTGTTCCTGTGTTGCTTACCGTAGTATCGGTTCCGGTGCTTACCGTTGTTTCGGTAGTATCGGTTCCCGTGCTTACCGTTGTTTCGGTAGTATCGGTTCCTGTGCTTACCGTAGTTTCGGTAGTATCGGTTCCCGTACTTACCGTTGTTTCGGTAGTATCGGTTCCCGTGCTTACCGTTGTTTCGGTAGTATCGGTTCCCGTACCGGTTGAAACGGTAGTGTCGGTTCCTGTGCCGGTTGAAACGGTAGTGTCGGTTCCTGTGCCGGTTGTAATTGTAGTAGTTGTATCCGGTGCTTTAGGAAGCGACAGAAGAATGAACGAGTTGTAGAGTTCGGTGATGGTGAATCCGAATTCATCACCGTCGTTATTGAGATTGACTTGGATAAAATCGTACACAACCTCGCCGTTAACAACCTTCATTCCGAAGAAATAATGCTCGGTATATTTGTTGTCCAACGCTTTATCGGGAACCGGCACTTCACTAAAGGTAATCGAGCCGTTATCCAAAAGCTCAACAATTTTGTCGGCTTTATAGAAAAATTCCGCTTTGTAGCCCGACATAGCGTATTCGCCCGCGTCAAGCCTCGTTACATCTGCACCGGCTTTGCTCGCCGCCATTCTGAACGTCGTGTTTGAATCGGCAGGGTCAAACGATTTGAATATAACGATTGTATCGGGAAGCTCCCCGGTGAGCGTAAGGGTATACTCCTTTGTCACCTTGTTCACAACTGCGGGAACGCTGCCCATAAGGTCAAAACCGGTAGCGTTCAGTTTAAGCGCGATAAAATCAATGTCATAAACGGGGAACAACGGGTCGGTGGTGTTAATTTTGTCGGAAAAATTCAATTCACCATTTCCTATGTCGGTAACCGTGCCATTCTCGTACTCGAGTTTAAAATCAATATAACCAAGAATTCCAACGATTGAATCCTCGAGACCGAGGTGAGCAACTATTTCATCTTCGAGGCTCGGAGCCGCCATTGTTATCACCGTGGGAATCATGGTGAAGAAAACGGCAACAATGAGTACCAAAGATATTGCTTTAGTTTTTACACTTTTCATAAATTATTTACTCCTAAAAATTGTATAGGTCTACGCTTAAGAATTGTCCGGTTCTAATGCCGACATTAACGCTTCAAATAGATTATTAAGGTCGCTCATAAGAGAAGCCCACTCCGTAGCATCACCTTGGAAATCATCTAACGCTGTTTTCACTGCACCTAAGAAATTAGATAACGCATCATCGAACCTATCTAAATCCGTCATTCCGCCAACGGAGGTATCAACATCATCTAAACCCGCAATTTCATCACTGTAGATATCCCTAAACTCAATTTCGAACTGGGCTAAGAATAAACTCACATTATCGCCATAAGAATCTATGTCACCGAGTCCACCACCAACAAACTCATCCAACCAACCTTCTAAATCTTCGGCGTTAAATTCTTCAAAGTCAACGTCTGTGTCAGTGTCTGTGTCCGAGTCTGAATCGGAGTCCGAGTCGCTGTCGCTGTCTGAATCAGAGTCGCTGTCTGAATCGGAGTCACTGTCAGAGTCGCTGTCGCTGTCTGAATCGGAGTCAGAGTCGCTGTCGCTGTCGCTGTCCGAGTCTGAATCGGAGTCAGAGTCGCTGTCGCTGTCTGAATCGGAGTCAGAATCACTGTCGCTGTCTGAATCGGAGTCACTGTCAGAGTCGCTGTCGCTGTCTGAATCAGAGTCGCTGTCGCTGTCTGAATCAGAGTCAGAGTCGCTGTCCGAGTCTGAATCGGAGTCAGAGTCACTGTCCGAGTCTGAATCGGAGTCAGAGTCACTGTCCGAGTCTGAATCGGAGTCACTGTCGCTGTCGCTGTCTGAATCGGAGTCAGAATCACTGTCGCTGTCTGAATCGGAGTCAGAGTCACTGTCCGAGTCTGAATCGGAGTCACTGTCGCTGTCGCTGTCTGAATCGGAGTCAGAATCACTGTCGCTGTCTGAATCGGAGTCAGAGTCGCTGTCGCTGTCGCTGTCCGAATCGGAGTCAGAATCACTGTCGCTGTCTGAATCGGAGTCAGAGTCGCTGTCGCTGTCGCTGTCCGAATCGGAGTCAGAGTCGCTGTCGCTGTCGCTGTCTGAATCGGAGTCAGAGTCGCTGTCGCTGTCGCTGTCTGAATCGGAGTCACTGTCGCTGTCCGAGTCTGAATCGGAGTCAGAATCACTGTCGCTGTCTGAATCGGAGTCAGCGTCAGAGTCGCTTTCACCGGCACCTGTTATTTTATCAAAAAGTTTTTTGAAGAAATCATCAAAGTCAATGTCAGTATCATCGTTGCTGATAACAGTTTGTAAATCAAGCGTAAATCCCTTTAAATCAATGTCTTCAGCATCTATTTCGGTTACATTGCCTTCACCGTCCACAACAACAATTCCATCACCAATGTGAAGTACAGCTTTTCCGCCGCCGGGTAAATCAAATTCAATTCCGCCGTCGGAGTCAGAGTCGCTGTCCGAGTCTGAATCGGAGTCAGAGTCGCTGTCGCTGTCTGAATCGGAGTCAGTGTCAGAGTCGCTGTCTGAATCGGAGTCAGTGTCAGAGTCGCTGTCTGAATCGGAGTCAGTGTCAG
>Ga0082212_10001108_pt1 | contig 39549 bp, 55 predicted proteins | sample TergutNt197P3_FD_71548 | JGI IMG/M metagenome (GOLD analysis project Ga0082212, IMG submission 71548) | Neocapritermes taracua P3 segment gut microbial communities from Petit-Saut dam, French Guiana - Nt197 P3 | ecosystem: Host-associated > Arthropoda: Insects > Digestive system > Gut ...
GAGAGTGTTGCACAGTCAAGCGCGTCGGAGGTGAACAAGCACGCGATTGCCGCCAACGTCGCAGCAGTGTATCCGCGGGAGATTCTATGCGGTATTCCTAAGAAGATGACGGCTACGCAAGTGGGTGTGGCGCGGTATAAGAGCGAGTCGGAAGACGAATATGACAGCCAGACAGTGTTTCCGCGCAATCCTTCTTTTTATGGCGGCGGCGGACGGCTCACGGGTAAGAAGCGCGGTGACGCTTATCATAAGGCGATGGAGTTGATAGACTTTACGCGCGGCGATTATACGGCGCAGTTGCAAGAAATGCAGGCGCGGTTCACGGAAATGGAGTATAAGGCGATTGAACCCGCGCACATTCTCGGATTCTTTGACAGTGCATTGGGGCGGCGCGCAGTTGCCGCAGAGCGTGTAGTTAAAGAGTATAAGCTGTACACCGAAATTGAGATTAGCGCGCTGGGTATTGACGCGCCCGCCCTTCCCGCAGACGCACCGCGCCCATTTATTCAGGGAATCGCCGATATGTTTTTTTACGAGGGCGGCGAGATTGTGTTAGTGGATTACAAAACCAATCGCAACACAACCGCAGATAAATTACGCGAGGATTACGGCGGTCAGTTGGGCGTATATAAGAAGGCGATTGAGGAAATGACGGGCGTTCGGGTCAAAGAATGCGTGCTGTATTCCTTTGAGCAGGGGGAAATATTGTTGTAATTTTGCGCGATTTTTTAACAATATGTAGTGTATTTGTGTATATTCACCAAAATCGAGGACATAATTACTCAATATATTGTACACATTTTTTTTGGTAAAGGGCTTGTAATTCGTCAAAACTTGTGTTATAATACAATCTGTTGCTGTGAGCAAATACAGTAATCAAGCGGATTCAAAACCGCTTGGAAATATAAAAACGGAACACACGGCAACGTGTTGCGTACTATGTGATGAAAGACTTGGGAGCGAAATAATGGCTGTTAAAGAAAAAGTTAGAATCAAAGTAAAAGGTTATGAGCATAGCCTTGTTGACACGGCGGCGTCTAAGATTATAGAGACGGCTAAACGTAGCGGCTCGCGTGTTGCGGGTCCGATTCCGTTGCCGACGGACAAGGAAACGATAACAATTTTACGTGCGGTTCATAAGTATAAGGACAGCCGTGAGCAGTTCGAGTTGAGAACGCACAAACGCTTGATAGATGTTATTCGCCCTACCAATAAAACAGTAGAGGCTTTGCAGGGGCTTGAGCTTCCTGCGGGTGTTGACATTTCGATGGAGTTCTAAAATAGCGATTATGTTGGTGTTCGCGCATCAACCAATGATTGGAGAAGATGATGAAAAAAGCGATTATCGGTAAGAAAATCGGCATGACGCAGATTTTTGAGAACGGGAAAATGATACCTGTGACTGTTATTGAGGCGGGGCCTTGTGTGATTGCGCAGAAGAAAACCCTTGAGAATGACGGATACGAAGCGGTGCAACTCGGATTCGGGGATATGAAACCCGAGAGAGTCAACAAACCGCGTCAGGGTCACTTTCAAAAGAACGACATTCCTTTTAAGAGGAAGTTAAGAGAGTTTAAGTTAGAGGACGCGGCGAACATGAACGTGGGCGATTTCGTTAAAGCAGACACGTTTGAGGCGGGCGACGTCATTGACGTTTGCGGAACAAGCAAAGGTAAAGGGTTCCAAGGCGCGATTAAACGCCACGGATTGAGCCGTATTAAGGAAACGCACGGTTCGGGTCCTACACACAGGCACGCCGGTTCAATGGGTGCGTGTTCAAGCCCGTCGAGAATCTTTAAGGGCAAGAAAATGCCCGGGCATATGGGTACCGACAGAATCACCATTCAAAATTTAACAGTGGTTAAGGTGGATGCGGAACGCAACCTCATTGCTGTTAAGGGGGCTATTCCCGGACCTAATCAAGGGATTGTTTATTTGACTGACGCAATTAAAGCGATATAAGAAGTCGCGAGTTTCATGTCACGAAGGTGACGGAAAGGTATGGCTTAAAAATGGCAGATGTAAAGGTTTATGATATGTCGGGGAACGAAACGTCTACACTTTCGGTGAGTGATGATGTTTTTGGGATTGACCCTAATAGAGAAGTTATGCACGCGGTTGTTGTTAATTATCTTGCCAATCAACGGCAGGGTACACAATCTACACTGACACGTACGGAAGTCAGCGGCGGCGGTAAGAAACCGTGGCGTCAAAAGGGAACGGGGCGCGCGAGACACGGTTCCAGCAGAAGCCCTATTTGGCGTACAGGCGGTGTGGCACTCGGACCGAAACCGAGAAGCTATCGTTACACGCTCAACAAAAAAGTCCGCAGACTTGCGCTGAAGTCGGCATTGTCGGCGAAAGTTGCTAACGGTGAAATGCTCGTTCTTGACGGATTGAAAATGGACGAGTTCAAAACTAAAACAATGATTGGCGCGTTGAAAACACACCTCGAAACGCAAAAAACGATTACTATCAAGCGAGGCGATAACGAGGGAAAAGAAGTTGTTCGCAGTTACTGGGGTTCGGCGTTGATTGTGTTGGGCTCGGTTGACACGAAAGTGATTAAAAGCGCGGCGAACATTCCGGGAGTTAAGACTGCTCAAGTGAATACTTTGTGCGTTTATGATATTTTAAATCACGATAAGTTGATTATAGCCAAAGATGCCGTCGCGAAGATTGAGGAGGTGTACGCATAATGCAGTTTGTACCACAAGACATTATTCTTCGCCCGGTGATTACCGAAAAGGCGACTGATAACCTCATGATGGGGAAGTACACTTTTAAGGTTGCGCGGGAAGCGAACAAGATTGAGATTAAAAAAGCGGTTGAGGCGTTGTTTGACGGTGTTAAGGTTCAAAAAGTCAACACCATGAACGTCCGCGGACAGTTCAGACGTCAAGGCAGGAACGCAGGCGGTTATACGCCTAAGTGGAAAAAGGCGATTGTTACGTTGGCAGAGGGTTCTAAGACGATTGAATTCTTTGACGGCATGGTATAACGTACACGGCGATAGTGACGGAATTTGAAATGAGTTTGTAGGAGTATAAATATGGCGATTAAGTTTTATAAACCCACCACGCCGGGGCGTCGCGGAATGTCTGTAGTAGATTACAGCCATTTGTCGAAAGTTTCCCCCGAGAAAAGCCTTTTGAAACCTGTGAAAAAACACGCAGGACGTTCAGCGGGCGGAGAGATTACCGTTCGGCATAAAGGCGGCGGGAATCGCAGAAAATATCGCATTATTGACTTCAAGCGTAACAAGTTAGACATGGACGCTAAGGTTGTTACCCTTGAGTATGACCCCAACCGCACATCGTTTATCGCGCTTGTGGAGTATGAGGACGGCGAGAAACGCTATATCATTGCGCCAGACAAACTCGAAGTCGGTCACGTTGTACGCTCGGGCAAAGGCGCGGACATTAAAATCGGTAACGCAATGAAACTGATTGATATGCCGCTCGGTACTGTGGTTCACAACATCGAAATGCAGCCCGGTAAGGGTGGGCAAATGGTGCGTAGCGCGGGTAATTCTGCTCAGTTGATGGCGAAAGAAAACAAAATGGTGTTGTTACGGTTGCCGAGTGGTGAGTTACGCAACGTCCCTGAGAATTGCATGGCGACAATCGGGACTGTGTCGAATCCTGACCACCAAAACGTCAATTACGGTAAAGCAGGGCGCAAACGCCATATGGGGATTAAACCTACTGTGCGCGGTTCGGTAATGAACCCCTGTGACCACCCTCACGGTGGTGGTGAAGGTAAGTCACCCGTGGGCAGACCGGGTCCCGTGACGCCTTGGGGTAAACCTGCATTAGGGTATAAAACCCGTAAAGCGAACAAGAGTTCTGATAAAATGATTGTGAAACGCCGCGGCAAGAAGTGAGTAAGAAAGGCGTAGGGAGATTATTATGAGTAGAAGCGTTAAAAAAGGGCCTTTCGTGCAAGAAGTTTTGCTGAAGCGTGTTCGGGAGATGAACGAGAAACAGGAAAAGAAAGTTCTCAAAACATGGAGTCGTGCCAGCACTATATTCCCCGATTTTATCGGACATACTTTTGCCGTGCATGACGGCAGGAAACACATTCCCGTGTATGTTACCGAGGATATGGTCGGTCACAAGTTAGGTGAGTTTGCGCCCACGAGAACGTATCGGGGGCACGCGGGCGGCAAGACTACCAAGAAGTAAATCACTTACTAATTCAGCGAGGTCTTTTCGCGAAGAGATATTTACGGAGGAACTGAATCATGGCAAAAATTGCCGGTAAAAGTCTGCCCAACGCAGAGAATATAGGCGCGTCTTTGGCACTTCTTTATGATAAGAAGATGTCTGCAGATGTTTTAAGCAGAGCGGGGGTGAGCCCCACTATACAGCTCAGAGAGCTTAGTGACGCTGATAAAAAGAAAATCGCTAATGCGTTAGGGTGCAGGGCTGAACTCGTATTCGTTCGCATTTCTCCGCGAAAAATCAAGATTGTGCTTGACTTGATTCGTGACAAGAAATGCAATGAAGCGTTGGCTATATTAAAGCATACCCCGAAATCGGCAAGTGAGCCTTTGTTGAAGTTGCTCAAGTCTGCTATGGCGAATGCAGAAAACAATCACGATATGAACATTGATGATTGTTTCATAGTAGAATGTGGTTGCGGGCCTGGGGTTATTATGAAACGAATTCGCCCGAAAGACCACGGACGGGCGCACCGAATTTATAAAAGAACGTCGCACGTAACAATGGTTTTGAGAGAGGGTAACGCCTGAACGACGGCGAACTCTGTATGCGGTATAAAATAACGTCTCGGTTATAAATGAATGCCGAGGAGGGGGAAAAATGGGTCAGAAAGTAAATCCACACGGACTTAGAGTAGGTATAATCAAGGATTGGGATTCGCGTTGGTACGTGGGCAAGCGGGACTTTGGCGACACCTTGGTTGAGGATTTCAATATCCGTAAGTATTTGATGGGTAAGACTTATTCGTCTGAAAAGTCGCCTTTTCCGATGAAACCCGGGATTGCTAACATCGAAATTGAACGCGACGCAACGAAAATCAAAGTGTTTATTCATACTGCGCGCCCTGGATTGTTAATCGGTCAAAAAGGCGCGGAGATTGAGCGTATTCGTGCGGACGTTGAGAAGATTACGGGCGGTAAACCCGTGAATCTGAATATAGTCGAAGTCAAAGAAATTGACCTTGCGGCAAAACTTGTCGCGGAAGATATAGCGCGTCAACTCGAGATGCGTACGTCTTTCAGACGCGCAATGAAGTCTTGCATTAAACGGACGATGGACGCGGGCGCGCACGGAATTAAAACTATGGTTTCGGGGCGGCTCGGCGGAGCGGAAATCGCGCGTTCGGAGAGTTATCATGAGGGGACTATTCCCTTGCATACGCTCCGTGCTGATATTGACTATGCTCACGCAGAAGCAATGACTACCTATGGCATTATCGGTGTTAAGGTATGGATTTATAAAGGTGAAGTTCTTAAAGGTGAAGCGGGCGCGAAACAACGCCAAATCGCTGAACGTAACCGCACAAAACGTCGTGATGACCGTCCTGACCGCCCGCGCGGCGACAGACGTGACCGTCGTGACGGTGGCGGCGGCAGACCCGGATTTGGCGGACGCGACGGTGGACGCGGCGGACGCGACGGAGGGCGTGGCGGTCGTGATGAACGTCCTACAGGGCCCAGACCTCAAGGCGGGTTCAGAAATACACCTGCTGCTAAACCTGCACCTGCTCCGGCACCTGAGGCGGCTGCGCCGACTGAGGGAGCGAGTGAAGAATAAGTCCGACTTTGTTCGGAGTTGGTGTCAAGGAGTTCGGTTTTGTCGAACTTGCGGAGAAAATCAGTGGCTTAGGTCGAGGGTTTTCGGAGTTGTGAAATATATAAGGAGGAATAGAATATGCTTATTCCTAAAAGAGTGAAGTACAGACGGCAACATCGCGGACGTATGACCGGGAAAGCCACTCGCGGCAACATGGTCAGTCATGGCGAATATGGGTTGCAGTCCCTTGAACCGTCTTGGATTACTTCTAATCAGATTGAAGCCGCGCGTATTGCGATGACACGTTATATCAAGCGTGGCGGTCAAGTTTGGATTAAAATATTCCCACACAAACCAGTTACGGAGAAACCTGCAGAAACACGCATGGGTTCAGGTAAAGGTTCGCCTGAGTATTGGGTTGCGGTGGTTAAGCCCGGCAGAGTTATGTTTGAGATTGCGGGCGTTCCCGAGGAAACGGCGCGCGAAGCAATGCGGTTGGCAATGCACAAACTTCCTGTGAAGTGTAAGTTTGTCAAGCGCGATGAGGTTGCGGCAGAGGAGGGTAATGAATAATGAAAAGTGTTAAAGAGTTCAGAGACCTTTCTGCGGCAGAGCTTGACAAAAAAGCAGGCGACCTGAAGCAAGAGCTTTTTAATCTGCGGTTTCAGCTTGCCGTGAATCAGCTTGATAATCCTATGCGACTCAAGGCTGTGAAAAGGCAAATTGCGATAGTTAAAACAGTGCAACGCGAACGTCAGTTAGACGTTGCGAGTAGCTGAGAGGGGCGAAGAATAAACGATGAGTGATATTAAAACTGCACAAAAGGCAAGAAACCTCAGAAAAACAAGAATCGGTGTGGTCGCGAGCAATAAGATGGACAAGACGATTGTAGTCGAAATTGTTGAGAACGTCCGTCACCCGATGTATAAGAAAATCGTGAAGCGTACGATTAAGTTTAAGGCACACGACGAAGAAAACACCTGTAACATCGGCGACAAAGTCGAGATTATGGAAACTCGCCCGCTCTCGAAAGAGAAACGGTGGCGTTTGGTGAATGTTCTCGAGCGTGCGAAGTAAACTCTAAACGGTCTTTAGGGAAGAAGGTGTGAAAAGATGATTCAGATGCAAACGAGATTGAAAGTCGCCGATAACACAGGTGCAAAAGAAGTCATGTGCATTCGTGTGTTGGGTGGGACTCGTAAGAGATATGCAGGTGTTGGTGATGTGATTGTTGCGTCAGTCAAGAAAGCGAATCCGGGCGGAACGGCGTCAAAAGGCGAAGTTGTGAAATGCGTCGTTGTGCGTACCAAGTCTGCCATTGGCAGAGCCGACGGAACGTATATTCGTTTTGACGAGAATGCGGCAGTTATTATCAAAGACGACAAGAATCCGCGAGGAACACGGATTTTTGGTCCGGTAGCGCGCGAGTTGAGAGAAAAAGAATACGTTAAGATTCTTTCGCTTGCTCCGGAAGTGCTTTGACATAACAGGCGGTTGACAGTTTAGCTTTTGGACATTGTATATTAGGGATTGAGGGCAAGAATTGTTGCGATTTCTCGTGTGATGAATGAAAGAGTTTCATGTCACGCAGGTGGCAGAAAGGGATGGACTGAAAAATGAATCAGTTACACGTTAAAACAGGCGATACCGTTATTTTAAGAACGGGAAAATATAAAGATAAATTCTCTAAGCCGGGTGTACGCCGTACAGGTAAGGTTGTAGGAGTCAGCCCGAAAGAGGGTAAAGTTATTGTTGAGGGAATCAACAAGGTAAAAAAACACGTTAAACCGCGCAGAGTGGGCGAACCCGGCGGTATTATCGAGGCGGAAGCTCCGATTTATGCTTGCAAAGTTCAGCTTGTGTGCCCTAAATGCGATTCGCCTACTCGGGTAGGACATCGGTTCGAGGAAACCAAAGGCGTGACTAAAAAAATTCGTGTGTGCAAGAAGTGCGATAAACCCGTCTAAAAAGTCGGAGTCGTGGAAATGATTTAGAGTTTCTGCGTCCGTAAAGGAGTAATTACAAATGGCAAGAATGAAGACGTATTATAAAGAAACGGTGCTTCCCGCACTTTTCAAGAAATTCGCGTATAAAAGCGTGATGCAAGTTCCCAAGATTGATAAAATCACCATCAACGTGGGTTGCGGCGAGGCTAAGGACAATCCTAAAGTAATCGAGAGCATTATGAAGGATTTGAAAGCGATTACCGGGCAACAGCCTGTCGTGTGTAAAGCGAAGAAGTCGGTCGCGAACTTTAAGCTGCGCGAGGGGAATAACATCGGCGTTAAGCTGACGCTCCGAGGCGAGATTATGTACGAGTTTCTTGACAGGCTCTTCAATGTGGCGCTGCCTCGTGTAAGGGATTTTAGGGGGATTAACCCTAACTCTTTCGACGGACGCGGTAACTACTCGGTGGGTATTAAAGAACAGTTGATTTTCCCTGAAATCGAGTATGACAAGATTGACACGATTCGCGGTATGGACATTAATTTTGTCACCACTGCGAAAACGGACGAAGAGGCAAAAGAGTTGCTCACTCTCATGGGTGCGCCGTTTGCTAAGGTTTAGAGGGTAGGGAGTATTTATAATGGCTAAGAAATCAATGGTCGCTAAGCAACAACGTGCAATTATCGCCAAAGAGTTGGGTAAACCCAAAGCATCGACGCGTGCGTATAATCGGTGTAAACTCTGCGGTCGCCCGCACGCTTACTTGCGTAAGTTCGGGATTTGCAGGATTTGTTTCAGAGAATTAGCGTATAAAGGTCATATACCGGGCGTTAAAAAAGCGTCTTGGTAAACCGTCAGTCATGACGGAATAGAATCACTTAAAACCATTATTACCTATGGAGGAAAAATAATGCAAGTTACCGATACAATTGCGGATATGCTGACAAGAATACGTAACGCCAATGCAGCGAAACACCCCACTGTTGATGTTCCTCGTTCTAACGAGAAAAAGCAAATCGCTCAGATTTTGCAAGACGAGGGATATATAAAGAGTTTCCGAATGATTGAGGACAACAAACAAGGTGTGATTAGAATCACCTTGCGATATGTTGAGGGCAGGAAACAAGTCATTACCGGATTGCGCCGTGTTTCTAAGCCCGGTCTTAGAATTTATTCTAATTCTAAAGAGATGCCCAAAGTCATGAAAGGGTTAGGTATCGCGATTGTGTCCACCTCGAAAGGGATAATGACCGATAGAAAAGCGCGAGCCGAAAATGTCGGCGGCGAAGTCTTAGCTTTCGTGTGGTAGGCTGAACGCGCAAACTTTGTAGGGCGCGGGCTGATGTTTCGCGTTGAAAAAGGAAAGGGTTACGTGGTTCGTGTAGTGAACGTGCCCGGATTAGGAGTTAAAATGTCACGTATAGGGAAAATGCCTATTTCTGTTCCTGCGGGAGTAGATGTAAAGATTGACGGATGTTGTGTTACGGTGAAAGGTCCGAAAGGCACGCTCACCAAAGAGTTCAAGCCGTCTATGAAGATTGCGCTGAACGACGGTACAGTCACCGTTACACCTGCGACGGACAGCAAGGCTGACCGCTCATTCCACGGACTCACGCGGACTTTGCTCAACAACATGGTTGTGGGTGTTACGCAGGGGTTCAAGAAAGAATTAGAGATTCAAGGCGTCGGGTATCGTTGCCAGAAAAAAGGCAAGGATTTGGATTTGACTTTGGGGTTCTCGCATCCTGTGGTTGTTTCGGATAACGATGACATTACCATTGAAGCACCATCGCCTACTCGGATTGTGATTAGCGGGATTGATAATCAGAAAGTCGGGCAGTTTGCGGCTGAAGTACGGGCTATTCGTCCGCCTGAGCCATACAAAGGCAAAGGTGTGAGATACGTTGACGAAGTAGTCAAACGTAAAGAAGGTAAAGCGGCTAAGGGTAAAAAGTAAGCCGACGTATAACAATGGCTTAATGATAGGCTGATTATAGAGAGATTGATTAGGTTGAAATTAAATCCTCGTTAATTGGAGGAAAGTATTTTCGTGTCACGTTGGTGGCGGAAAGGTATGGTCTAAAAATGATTAAACCTGTGAATAAAAATGCGGGACGGCTACGCAGACATAAACGTGTGAGAGGTAAAATCAGCGGGACTGCCGCTCGCCCTCGTTTGAACGTGTTTCGTTCGGCGTGTCATATGTACGCGCAACTCATCGACGACGATAAAGGCGTGACTATATGCGCGGCGTCAACCACCGATAAGGCGTTCACTGAGTATGGCGGCAACGTCGAGGCGGCGAAAAAAATTGGGTTGGCGATTGCCGAAAAAGGCAAGAAAGCAGGCGTTACCGAAGTCGTGTTCGACCGTTCGGGGTACGTGTATCACGGTAGAGTTGCGGCGTTGGCTGACGGTGCGCGCGAAGGCGGCTTGAAGTTTTAGGGATAACCGAAGTTTCTATTTTTGGAGGAAAAGATGGCTTTATTAAATGCAGCGGATTTTACACTCACCGAAAAGGTGGTAAATATTAAACGCGTTTCTAAAACGGTTAAGGGTGGGCGGATTATGAAAATTTCTGCTTTAGTCGTTGTGGGAGACGGTAACGGCGTTGTTGGTATGGGTATAGGCAAGTCTAATGAGGTACCCGACGCAATCCGTAAAGGGATTGAGGACGCTAAGAAAAATTTAGTGAAAGTCACGCTCAAAGACAGCACGATTCCTCACGAGTTCGTGGGCAAGTATGGCGCGGGGGCAGTTTTGCTCAAGCCTGCACCAGAGGGTACCGGCGTTATCGCGGGCGGGCCCGTACGTGCAGTTGTTGAGGCGGCGGGGGTTCGTAATATTCGTACGAAGTCTTTGCGCTCAAACAATCCCTGTAATGTCGTGAGAGCGACTTTGCAAGGGCTGATGTCTATGCGAAACGCTGACGAAGTTGCGGCGTTGCGCGGCAAAACCGCAAAACAGATTCTGACGGCTAAAACGTCGTAGGTAAGAGGTTCGGGGCAGTAGCTCCATGTAGAAAGCGGGGTGTAACTTATGAAGAAAATTAAACTTATAAAGTCCTTGATTGGACGTAAAGATTCACATATCGCAACTGCACATTCGTTCGGGTTAAAGAAAATCGGCGACATTACCGAGCAACCCGACAATGACGCGACTAACGGTAAAATCAGGCACATCTCGTATTTAATAGAGGTGCAATAAGCCGCAGTACGAGGTTTTTCTCGGAAAGGCGTGTAGAGGTATTTTAGAATGAAATTGCATGAATTATCACCCGCTAAGGGTTCTAACAGAGAAACAAAACGCATCGGGCGCGGTCACGGTTCCGGTTGGGGTAAGACGTCCGGTAAAGGACACAAAGGTCAATGGGCACGCGCGGGCGGCGGTGTTCGTCCGGGGTTTGAGGGCGGTCAAACGTCACTCGCAAGGCGTATGCCTAAAAGAGGATTCAACAACATCTTCAAAACCGAGTATGCCGTTGTTAATGTTCGGGACTTGGAAAAGCGGTTCGAGAGCGGTGCTGTGGTTGATGAAGCGGCTATTATGGAGTCGGGGTTAGTCAAGAAACCGTTAGACGGAATCAAAGTTCTTGGTATGGGGAGCATATCCAAAAAGCTGACGGTTAAAGTCACGAAGTTTTCAGAGACTGCTAAAACGAAAATTGAGGCGGCAGGTGGGAGCATTGAAGCACTTCCCGAGAAAGCGAAGTTCCTCCCCAATAACGCAAACGCGAAGAAACGCGCGGAAGAGAAGGCTAAATTTAGCAAAGCATAAACTCATGGAGTGCAAACACGAAAGGACTATATGAATGGGTGTATTCATTAACGCGTGGAAGATTGCCGACTTACGTAAAAAAATGCTTTTTACGCTGTTTATCGTTTTAATCTTCCGTATAGGTTCACATATATTAGTTCCCTTTATCACCCCCAACGCTATGTCGGGGTTATTAGGGGGCGACGGTACGTTAATGCAGTATTTTGATGCGATTACCGGGGGCGCGCTCGGGCGGGGGACGTTGTTTGCGATGTCCATTACGCCGTATATCAACGCCTCGATTATTATGCAGTTGCTGACGGTGGCGATTCCCGCATTAGAGCGTATGCAAAAAGAGGGCGAGGCGGGTCAAAAGAAAATCAATAAGATTATCAAGCTGTTGGCGTTGGCAATCGGGATTTTCCAAGCGACTGCGTTCTATTTCGTACTCGTGAACATGAACGAAATCCCTATCGTGGAAAACGACATGATTGTGGGATACACCGAGGCTTTACGGTATGCGGCTGAGGGCGGTTTCTACGGGTTCATGGAAATGATAGTTATTATCGGCTGTTTCACGGCGGGGGCGTCGCTGATTATTTGGCTCGGTGAGCAAATCACCGATAAGGGAATCGGTAACGGTATTTCTATGATACTGTTTGCGGGGATTATCTCGGGTGTTCCTAAGGAAATAGGAGACTTGATTAAAGTCATGACTGCCCGTGACGGCGGATGGCAAAATATCGTGTACGTACCGTTGATTCTGATTATCTATATCGCGATGATTGGGTTCGTTGTCCACATGACCAACGCCGAACGGCGGATTCCCGTGCAGTATGCGAAACGCCAAGTCGGGCGTAAGATGTACGGCGGTCAAAGCTCACACATTCCGATTAAAGTCGCGATGTCGGGGGTTATGCCCATTATCTTTGCGATGTCCATTATGAGTTTACCGCAGACGATTCTGCACTTTTTCAAGATTACACCAATGACACACCCACCCGGTTCGGGCGGTGTTTGGGCGAAGTTCTTTGAGCTGTTCAATTCCACGAGTTGGATTTACGCGGTGGTGTATTTCCTCCTCATTATCGGGTTTAATTATTTCTATGTTGCGGTGCAGTATAATCCTGTGGAAATTGCCAACAACCTCAAGAAAAACAATGGCGCGATTCCGGGGTATCGCCCGGGCAAACCGACATCAGACTTTATCCACAACTCGTTGTCGAAGATTACGTTTATCGGTGCAATCTTCCTCGGGATTGTCGCGATTTTCCCCATTGCATTCTCCAACATCACTGACCTGACAGGTCAGCGGATTCAAGGGTTGTCGTTAGGTGGTACAACCGTACTCATCGTAGTCGGTGTTGCGCTCGAAACAATGAGAACGCTCGAGAGCCAAATGATGATGCGTCACCACAAGGGATTCTTGGAGTAAGTCATAATATAGTTGATTAACTCCAAAATAGTCTCGCAAAATTGAATTTAACCGACTATAAAATAAGGAAAAGCGGTTGCTAATTTCGACAGAAAATCTGTCAGTGAGGTGTTATAATGAAACTAATCTTTTTAGGTGCGCCGGGTTCGGGTAAAGGCACGCAAGCGGAGTACGTCAGCGCGAAAATGAACATTCCGCCGATTTCTACGGGGAATATGTTGCGCGAAGCTGTGAAAAACGGTACCGACGCGGGTCTTTCGGCTAAGGCGTATATGGACAGAGGCGACCTTGTTCCCGATGAAGTCGTAATCGGGATTATTAAAGACAGAGTGGCGCAGGAAGACTGCAAAGACGGGTTTATTCTTGACGGATTCCCTCGCACAGTCGAGCAAGCGCAAGCACTTGAGGATATGGGCATTAAAATTGATTTAGCGGTTGAGATTGCTGTTCCCGATGACCGTATCTGTGAGAGAATGGGCGGCAGACGTGTCTGTGACAAGTGTGGCGCGTCATATCATGTGGATTATAAGCCTACTAAGGTTGACGGGAAGTGCGATTCTTGCGACGGTAACGCCGTCCAAAGAGCGGACGACGTTCCTGAAACCGTGTTATCGCGGCTCAAAACCTATCACGAGAAAACCGCGCCGTTGTTGGATTTCTACGGCAAACTCGGTAAACTTAAAACCGTCGAGGGGCAAATTGAGATTGAGGACACCAAACGGCTGACTTTCGAGGCAATCGGTTGTTAATAATCGTCGGAGGTAAGGCATGATTGGTTTTCCACGCCGACGAAACGGTTCGCGGATTATTATAAAGACACCGCGCGAAATTACGATTATGCGTAAGTCTGCCGAGATTTCGGCGTTAGCACTCAAGCACGCAGGCGAGTTGATTGTCCCAGGCATGAGTACGTGGGAGCTGAATCGTGAAATAGGTAACTTCATTAAGAACAGAGGTGCAAAAGCGTCCTTTCGCGGATTGTACGGATACCCCGGTAACGCTTGTATTTCAATCAATGAAGAGTTGATACACGGTATTCCTTCCAAAAGACGATACCTTAAAGAAGGCGATATTGTGAGCATTGACGTGGGGGCGTGCAAAGACGGGTATCACGGCGATAATGCAGCTACGTTCTTTTGCGGCGAGGTCGCACAGCGCACTCGTGATTTGGTGCAAACGTGCGAGAAGTCGTTAGACGATGCGATTGCACAGGCGTATTCAGGGAATCGAATCGGCGATATTGCACACGCGATTCAAACTCGGTTAGAGGGCGGCGGTTACTATATTCCCGAAGATTATTTCGGGCACGGAGTCGGCAGGGATTTGCATGAAGACCCCAGCGTTCCGAATTTCGGAGAAGCGGGCAGAGGACCGAGGCTAACGCCGGGTATGACGCTTGCGATTGAGCCGATGGTGAACGCCTCAACGAGAGAAACAAAGATTCTGCGCGATAAGTGGACGGTGGTCGAGGGGAATGGCAAATTGTCGGCACATTGTGAACATACAATCTTGATTACTAAAGATGAGCCTTTGGTGATGACTAAGTTAGTATGAATAACTATATATTATGTAAAAGCGCGGCGGGTCACGACAAGGGAAGCTGGTACGCAGTCGTGCGGCAGGAGTCGGGGTTCGTGTATATCGCGGACGGGCGACGACGTAAGCTGAACGCGCCTAAGAAAAAGAATATTAAACACGTTGAGTTGACGCGGAAAACCATTGAGGCGGAGTATTCCACCGATAAGTCGTTACGCAAAGCGTTGTGGGAGTATAACTTCGGCGGTAATCTGAAAGATAATGAGGGAGGCGGAGATTTTGGCTAAAGATGATGTAATCGAAGTAGAAGGCGTGATAAGTGAAGCATTGCCTAACGCGACATTTCGGGTTGAGCTTTCTAACGGGCATAAAATCCTCGCTCACGTAAGCGGACGGCTCAGAATGAACTATATACGCATATTACCGGGCGATAAAGTAACGATTGAAATGTCGCCGTATGATTTGACTAAGGGGCGCATAACATGGCGCGCCAAGTGAGGGGGAGTAAAAAATGAAAGTAAGACCATCTGTGAAACCCATGTGCGATAAGTGCAAGATTATCAAACGGCACGGACGTGTTATGGTGATTTGTAAGGAACCGAAACACAAACAACGTCAAGGGTGACGGACAATTAGGGGTTAGGATTTATAATCTGGAGGAAATTTATAATGGCGAGAATTTCAGGGGTAGACTTACCGAAAGCGAAACGTATTGAAATCGGCTTAACTTACGTTTACGGAATAGGCAGGAAAACTGCGAACGATATTTTAGCGGCGGCGGGTGTCAATCCCGATACGCGGGTCAAAGACCTCACCGATGCCGAGGAAGCGAAAATCCGTGAAGTGATTGACGCCAACGGTTATATGGTGGAGGGTGACCTTCGGCGTGAAACCGCGCTTAACATAAAACGGTTGATTGAGATTAACTGTTACCGCGGGATTCGTCATCGTAAAGGCTTGCCCGTTCGCGGTCAACGTACTAAAACGAATGCGCGCACACGCAAAGGGCCGAGAAAGACTATTGCTAACAAGAAAAAATAGGTTGAGTTGCGTCCGAATCGTCAGCGGTTCGGTGTATGGATTTTGCTTGTTTATATCAAGTTTTGATGGGAGATATTTATGGCAGTTACTAAAAAAGGCGGCGGTAAAAAACCAGTAATCCGCAGAAGGCGCGAGCGCAAGAATATCGAGAACGGCTCGGCGCATATTCAGTCTACCTTTAACAACACAATCGTGACCATTTCCGATTTGCACGGCAATGCTCTTTCGTGGGCGTCGGCAGGCGGATTAGGGTTCAGGGGTTCGAGGAAATCTACTCCTTTCGCGGCGTCGTCCGCTGCGGAAACTGCGGCGAAAGCGGCAATGGAGCATGGGCTCAAGACCGTTGAAGTCTACGTCAAAGGTCCGGGTTCAGGGCGTGAGGCGGCGATTCGTGCGTTGCAAACTGCGGGTCTTGAAGTGCGTATGATTAAAGATGTGACGCCCATTCCGCACAATGGTTGCAGACCGCCTAAACGTCGTCGGGTTTAGTCATGGACAGAATGAAAAAGCAGTTTCTGACGTTTATGCAGGATTGCAGCGCGTTGCTTTTTGGCGAGTTCACGCTCAAAAGCGGGCGCAAATCCCCTTATTTCATTAACACGGGTGAGTATACGACGAATCGTCAGATTGAACGCCTCGGTGAGTTTTATGGAGTTATGATTGAAGAATCTATGGACGAACACGGCGTAGAGTTTGATGTGTTATTCGGGCCTGCTTACAAGGGCATTCCGTTAGCGGTCATGGCGGCGTCCAACCTTGAGTGTGAGGTAGGCGTTGCATTTAATCGCAAGGAGGCGAAAGACCACGGCGACGGTAAGTTGATTTTAGGGCACGTACCCAAGAATGGCGACAGGGTCGCGATTATAGAAGACGTCACCACTGCGGGAACGTCCGTCCGCGAAACGATTGAGCTGTTCAAGTCTATGAACATTGATGTGAAAATCGTCGCGCTGTACATCTCGATTGACCGCATGGAAAAAGGGACGGGTGACTTGAGTGCGACTCAGCAAATAACAAAAGAGTTTGGGATTCCTGTGTATTCCATCGCAACCGCGCAGGATATCATCAAGTATTTGGAGAAAAGCGGCAACTCTGCCGCTGTTGCAATGCGGGAATACCTCGCGCAATACGGAGTTTGAAGGAGAAAACAATGGCAGTTTACAGAGAACCTATTTCAAAGAAATGCAAGTCGTTGGGAATCAGCCCTGCGGTGCTCGGTTACACGCAAAAAAAGGAAACGCGGCGTAAGTTCGGAGCAGGAAGCAATACACGCAAGAAGTTGTCGGAGTATGGGTTGCAGCTCAAAGAAAAACAGAAACTGCGTTTTATATACGGGGTCTTGGAAAAGCAGTTCTACCGCTACTACGAAATCGCGGTTAAGGAAGACGGTATCACAGGCGAAAACCTGATTGCTTTGCTTGAATCAAGGCTTGATAATGTTGTTTACCGCATGAACATGGCGATTACTCGCCGTGAAGCGCGCCAATTAGTCGGTCACGGGCATTTCACCGTGAACGGTAAGCGCGTGGATATACCCTCTTACAGGGTTAAGCCGGGCGATGTTGTTGCTCTGCATGAGCGTAGCAGAAAATCGCCTAAGTTTGAGCAAATCATGGAGTTGACTCACGGCAGACCGGGACCGCAATGGTTGGAAATCAACCGCGAAGGGCGTTCAGCGAAAGTTGTGCGTAAACCCTTGCGTGAAGAGCTTGACTTTGAAATCCAAGAAAACTTGGTGGTGGAGCTGTATTCTAAGTAAAGCTAAACAAGGGCTGCGGCGTCGGTGGCTCTGCCGCCGAGCAGGCAGCTTGACGAAAGCTAAACAAGGGCTGCGGCGTCGGTGGCTCTGCTATTGAGCAGGCGGCTTGACGCTCCGCGCCATTAACCAATAAAGTTTATGCAATAATATTACGACTGTCGGAGGGTTTTGAATGTTAGAAAGAATTGAGAAGTCCGAGATTGAAACGATTAAGCTGAAACCCGATGGAACCTACGGTATGTTCTGCCTTGAACCGCTTGAATGCGGATTCGGCAATACGTTAGGTAATAGTTTAAGACGCGTTTTGCTCTCATCGTTGCCGGGTGTGGCAGTAACCTCCGTTAAAATCGACGGAATCAAGCATGAGTTCTCTACAATCCCCGGTGTTAAAGAGGACGTTACCGAAATTATACTCAACGTCAAAGGCTTGCTGGCGAAAATGCACGGCGATTGCCCCAAGACGGTTTATATCAACGCCGAGGGCGAATGCGAAGTCAAAGCGCGAGACATCGAATCGGACAGCGAAATCGAAATTGTTGAGCCCAACACGCACATTGCATCGCTTGAGCCGGGTGCAAAGCTGAATATGGAGCTTACTTTCGACACGGGGCGCGGATACACCAGCGCAGATAAAAATAAGTTGCAGTTACAACCGATTATCGGCGTACTCGCTATAGACAGTATCTACACGCCTGTTTTGAAAGTCAACTATTCGGTGGAGAATACGCGTGTCGGTCAACGGACTGACTTTGATAAACTGACCATTGAGGTTTGGACAGACGGCACTATTTCAGCAAAAGAAGCAATGTCATACGCGGCGAAACTTTTGTGTGAGCATTTGATGTTGTTTGTGGAGTTGTCCGACGACATAAATCAGCCTGTGCTGATGGCAGAAAAAGAGGATAAGAGCAAGGATAAAATCCTCGAAATGACGATTGAGGATTTGGATTTATCCGTCCGTTCGTTTAACTGCCTCAAGCGCGCAGGAATCAACACGGTGGACGATTTGATTAGTAAATCGCCCGAAGATATGATGAAAGTCCGCAACCTCGGCAAGAAGTCGTTCGACGAAGTGCGTGAAAAACTCGTTTCGTTAGGGTTTGACTTAGCACCGAGCGATGAGAGTATGTGAAAGCAAAACAAGGGCTCAAAGGGCGGCTCTGCCGACCCGAAGCCTGACGGACAACGGGCGCAGTGTCGCGCACGCGTGGCGATAGAAACGTCATATATGTAGGAGGAATTAGTAATGGCTATGAGAAAATTAGGCAGACCGACCGCTCACAGAAACGCGATGTTGCGTGGTATGGTGACGGCTTTGTTGGAGAATGAACGAATTGAGACCACTGTCACACGCGCGAAAGAGTTGCGTAGCCTTGCCGAAAAGGTGATTACAATGGGCAAGAATGCGTCGGCAGACGGAGCGCGGGGTTTGCATTCAAAAAGACAGGTGTTCGCAGTCGTGACTAAGGAAGACGTTTCAAAGAAACTGTTCGACGAAATCGCGCCAAGATACTCTGACCGCAACGGCGGTTACACGCGCATAATTCGCATTGGTCCGCGCCGCGGTGACGCCGCTGAAATGGCGATTATTGAACTGGTGTGATTTTCTTGTGAAATTTTGCCGAAAAATGTTGACTTTTGTTGAACGATGTGCTATAATTGACTATACAGTCAATTATGCACATATATAATAGCTTTATAATTCAGAAGTTTTAAGCATACTTGCACATATCTTTCAAGTGAGGCATAAAATCTAATACGTTCTTTTCAGTGCAAGAAGGAGGAATAATATGGGTAGTATTAAAGACAACCAAGCTGTTTATACCATTACTGATACATCACCTAATCCGGCAACTCATAGAAGGCATCCCACTAAGCGTTCCGTGAACAGCGGATTAAAGTTGGATATGCTTGCAGCGGTTAAAAATTTGGGTTATGGACCAAGTAGCGCGGAAGGAAAAAAAATGGTGGCAGATGGACTTGAAAAATTTAACTCCTGAAGATGTCAAATCTATAATGGAAACCGCCGAAGGATTTTTTGAAACTTGTAAGATAAAATATGGCGATGCGGCGGTTCATTATGATAAAAATGCTTTAGATAATGCTATAGAACGAACTGATAAGGTTCTTACACGCATTATGAAAGATGCTATGGTGGAAGGAACAACCACATTGGATTTGCATAAATTGCAAACAGGGTATATTTTAGGGTTTGCAAGCAAGAGAAATTGTGTTTTTGTTCCTCCTTTTGATTTATCGCCTTATGAAAGCGAAGACCCCATTATTTATGACCCCAATACAGAGTTTATTATAAGATTACTTAGGGTTTTAGTAGAAGCGCAATGTATAGCAGAAAATACAGCGCGTATAGAGGCAAATGGTAGAGTAACAAACAAAACAGAAAATACAAAAATTGAAAATTGTTTTTGGAAACCTACAGGATATAGAATTTGGCGTCCTAATAATATTATAAAAATAGATGGAGAAGTGCAAGATTTTAGGTCGTCATTGTTTAGGCTTATTTCATCGTTGACAGATGTAGACGATGATATTTTAGAAAGTCCGTTCTTTGTTTCGTTGGTTTACTCCGTTTCAATTTCAAATTTTCTTCAACAGGCTTGGAGTGACTGCGTTGTTTATGGGAAAGTTGATAAATATTATAATGAAAACAAATAATATCCCTAAAAAAAAGCCGAACAGTAATGTTCGGCTTTACTATGCCCACTTCCGCAGAGCCAATCTCACGTCGTACCGCGCATACGCGCCGATTGCCGCACCGAGGAACGCGCCCGCGATTATATCGGACAGGTAATGCACGTACAGGTACACGCGCGAGAACGCGATTGTCGCCGCCAACACGAACGCCGCGAGTCCCCACCGCTTGTCCGCACAGTATACGACTGCCGCCGCCGCGAATGACACCAACGCGTGTGAGGAAGGAAACGAGTATCCGCGCGGGCGTTTGATTAACAGCGCAACATCGGGGTTTTCCGCGCAGGGGCGAGCGCGCCCGACTAACGGTTTCATCAACACTTCGCTGATTAACACGCCGAAAATCAGCGCAACCAACATCGCCACACCGATTGGACGGTGTTTTTTTGTTGCAATCAGGAGCAGGGCGGTCAAGACCCACGCCGCCCCTTTATCGCCGAGTTTTGTCGTCACGACCATTACCTTGTCAAGCAAATCGCCGCGTACGTTTTTTTGTATAAATTCAACTATTCGCATGACATTATTATGTCGCGTTGTGCCGCTTATATACGCCGAGAATTACGGAATTCAATTCCGCCCGTGAAGGCGTTATAATGCAAGTCTTGACATTCGTTGTCGGTGAAGAAATATTCGGTAACGAAGCAAAACGGTATAAACGCCGCCGACTGTAACAGCGCGCTTTCAGCCGCCAATAAATGTTCGTCGATTTTCGCCGGAGAGGTCTCAGTGCGTGCGCGGCGAAGATGTTTCGCGGCGTCTTTACTCGATTTCGCGCCTGACCACGCCATAATCGGTTCTAACACTGCCGCAGGGCTGTTATACGTAGCGATTGCATTGACGGCGGCGATGTCATAACTGCCGTCGGCGAACGCCCGCGCAAACTCTTCAGCGGACAGAGGAACGATTTCGCAAAACAGCCCTAATGTAGCCTGCCACTGTTGCGCTATGGAGCGTACTTGTGATAAAATCACGTCACTTTCGGAGGACACAGGCACGATTAACACGGGGTTCGCCGCCACTAAGCGAGAAACGCTTTCATAGAGCCGCGCCGCCTCGTCAGCGTCATGGGCAATGGCGTCAGGTGTTTTTTCAAGCTGTACACTGTCGGGAATAATGCGGTTTGCGGCAGAAACACCACTGCGTTCGGTGACGAGCGTTGACGAATCGGTTGCCAACGCAAGTGCGCGGCGCAAATCGGCATTCTTGAACACGCCCGACGTGTTGAACCCCATCCCCCACACCGAGTTGTCAGTGCCCGAGTGCGAGAAACCTTTATCAATCAAGTCTGCGGCAGTTTCGCCGCTAAGTACGATACAATCGGTGTCGCCATTGGCGAAACGCTCGGGCGCGCGCCCCCTGTCCATGAGAAATTCCACGCGGCGCGGATAGATTTGCCCGAACTGCGCGGTGTGATTATTGCTGTTGTTGCGCGTGAGTATAATGCGGTTTTCATAGTACCAGTGCGGGTCATACACCCAATCCTGCAGAATAAACGCGCCGTTGGACGCGATTGCACAATCAGCGTAGACCAAGCCGTACCGCCCTTGTGTACGCTTGAAAAAGTCCCGATTCACTGGGAAGGCGGGCGGCATTGTCAGTAGAATAGGGAAGTTAGCGTCGGGTTGTTCAAGTGTTATAATCAGCGTGTAGTCGTCTTTGGCGGACACGCCGAGGCTGTCGGAATCTAACTCTCCTGCGTGAATTTGCCTTGCGTTTTGAATGCTGTAGTAGTCAGCGGCGTTAAGTGAGCGGATTGCGGGGTTGAACAGCCGCTCAAACGCGAACACAAAGTCATCAGCGGTGCAGGGGCGGTTGAAGTCCCCCGAGTCCCGCCACGTTACGCCCTCGCGCAGATAAAAGGTATACGTCAGCGCGTCGTCAGACACGGTGTATGTCTCGGATACTCCCGCGATGACAGCCCCCTCCTCGTCCATACGCAACAGCCCGTCAAAAATGTTGGCGATAATCTGTCGCGCAGTTTTGTCAACGGCGGTCTGCGGGTCGAGGGTTTTCGGATTAACCTCAATGTCAATGACAAAAATGCCGTCACTTCCGTCGGAGGCGTTGCGGCAACCTGAAAGCGCGGCAACACTCAAAAGTGTCGCCGCTAACAATATCGCATTACAAACTAATTTCAATCGCTTTGCCATGTTGCAAACTTTCCTTAACATCTATTGCGCGTTGGTTTGTACTGCCCTTGAACTTCGCGTCATAGGTTTTGCGAACGCTGTCGAATCGCCCGTCAACCAACACATCAATTCGCGACAACAGCGCGCGAATGTCGTCGCCTTGTTTTGATTGCGACCGAGAGTATAATTCATCGAATGTATACCCGCTGTAGCACATAATGTGGTGGTGCGGCAGACGCGCGGCTAATTCCGCGAACGCCACGGCTTGCGCGAAAGGCTCTCCGCCGCTGAACGTCACGCCGTCTAACAGCGGGTCGCTCTCAATTTGCGCGACAATGTCGGATATATCCATAAGCTCTCCGCCGAAAAAGTCATGAGTTGAGGGGTTGTGACAGTCGGGGCATTTGAGCGGACAACCCTGCCCGAATACCACAAAACGAATCCCCGGCCCGTCAACTATTGAGTTCTTGGTGAGCCCTGATACTCTTATAACTCCGGGCGTTCGCGCTGCACTTGCGCCCTCCGCACGGCAGGCAGAGCCTACTTGCTTGGCACTTATTTGCATACATACTCCGTAGCCGCGTTTACGCCTGCGGCCAATGATTTTTCATAGTCATTGCTTTTTATGAACGATGCGACGAATCCCGCCAACAACACGTCCCCCGCCCCGACTGTGTAGCCGTTTTGCGCGGTTCGTGCAGGTTTAGACGTGTACACCGCGCCGTCAGCGGTGGTGAGTGTCGCGCCTGATTCGCCGTAACTCGCCAAGATGTTCATGTTTTCGAGTTTCGGGAACATTTCGGCTATTTGAGCAAGTTCATGTTCGTTCGGCGCAATCAGCCACGCGGACTTATTCAGCACCACCTCGCGCAATGCGTCTCCCGATGTGTCCACCGCAACAGTCACGCCTTTGAGCGTCAACTCCGCCGACAGTGCCGCGTAAATACGGGCAGGTACGCCCTTTGGAATGCTCCCGCTGATAATGAGAAAGTCCCCCTGTTTGAGCCCTGCAAGCATCATGGTCATGGCGGCGAGGGACATTTCGTCAGCGGTGAAGTCTCCGTTAATTTCGGTGACAGCCTGACTGCGGAGCTTGACGTTTATGCGCGTGTCACAGCCCTCAGACGCGACAATAACGCTGTCAAACCCTTCTGTTTTGAGCAATCGCGTGAATTCTCGCCCTGCAAATCCGTCGCCCACTATGCAGATTGCCCTGCTCACGATTCCTTGCGCTTTGAGGGCGCGCGATACGTTCACGCCTTTTCCTGACGCGGTTACGCGCTGTACGTGACTGCGGTTGACGCCGCCGATGTTAATTTTGTCAACTTCCATGACATAATCGAGCGAAGGGTTCATGGTGAGTGTATATATCATGGAATCGGCTAATTGGCTTTACTCAGCCAGTTATGCGCCACTTCGAGTGCTTCATACAGGCTGTCGCGGTTAGTGGTTTTGATTTTGCTCACGTCTAAGTTTTCGGTATCGGTGGGTAACAACTGAACGCGCACTTTGTCGGCAATGTCAATGCTTTTGCCGCCCGCGCCGTCTACTTTTTTAGTGGACTGAATGTCCAACACAGTCACATAATCCCCCGACATATTGCCGTAATGCACTTTATTGTTCTTGCGGACTAAATGGTGTCCTTTATAGGTGAAAAAATCCATATTGTTTATTCTACATCTCCCTTCGTAAGTTACTCTTATATTATACACTGTGAATCGCCCGCTGTCAAGAAATAATAAAAATTTTGTTAAAAGTATTGACAAGCGGCTTTTTTTGTGTTATAATCGCTATTGTAAGATAGTAAACGGAGCCGGAGTTAAAAACTCCGGTTCTTGTAAATAGTGGAGTTTAATGGGTAGTATTGAATCACGGATTAGAAAAGCCGTCATGCCATTTTTGGCTGATAACGATTGTCGATTATGGGACGTTGTTTTTGAAAAAGAAGGGGCATATCATTATTTGCGCGTCTTGTTTGACTGTTCAGACGGCGCGTTAGACATGGACACTTGTGAACGGCTCACACGCCCGCTCAACGAGTTGATTGACGCGGAGAAAATTGAGCAAATCGACATTGTTGAGGTGGGTTCGCCCGGGATTACGCGGAGGTTACGCCACGCGGAGCATTTCGAGCAGTGTACGGGTAAGCGTGTACGAGTTTTGAAACGCGCTGATAACGGCAAAACCGAAACGCTCTTGGGCGTTTTGCAAGGATTTAATGAGCAGGATAAGTCTGTTAAAATAAATGAAGAAAGTATTCTTCTCAAAAAGTGTTTAAGAGTTACGCTTGAGGAGCGAGAGGAGCAAATGCAATGAGTGCCATGAACACAGAATTGTTTGATGCGTTGGCGGCGGTCGCCAAAGAAAAGGGGATTTCTGCGGAAGTTTTAGTCGAGAAGATTCAGACGGCGTTAGTGATTGCCATTAAGAAAGATTACCCCTACAGCGAAGACATTACGTTTAATATAGATATTACCAAGGGCAAGTTTGACGTTTGCATTAACAAAGAAATCGTTGAGACTGAGGACGACATTGAGGACGACGCCAACCAAATTGACTTAGCGGCGGCGAACAAAATCTCCAAGAAATATAGGGTAGGCGACACCTGCGCCATTAAACTCAATACACGGCATTTCGGCAGGATTGCGGCACAAACCGCCAAGCAGGTCATTAAGCAGGGCATCAAAGAAGTCGAACGTGACCAGTTGCTTGAGCAGTGGGGCAGTTTGCAGAACGAGGCGATGAACGTCAAGGTTCAAAAAGTCGAGCCGGATACGGGCAATGCGTTTGTGGAAATCAACGGAACGGAAGTTGTGCTGTTCAAGAGTGACCAGATTCCCGGTGAAGTGATTCGCGGCGGCGATGTGGTGAAGGTGTATATCTCGGGCGTTTCGGCGAATGACCGCCGCCCTACGTTGCGTATTTCGCGTACGCACAACAACTTAGTCAAGAAGTTGTTTGAAACAGAAGTCCCCGAAGTGAATGAGGGAATTGTGGAAATCCGCGCAGTCAGCCGTGAAGCGGGAATCCGCAGCAAAGTCGCGGTGTGGAGCAATGACGAGAACGTGGACGCGATTGGCGCGTGTATCGGGCAGGGGCGTACGCGTATTAGTGCGATTTGCGACGAAATCGGCGGCGAAAAGATTGATATGCTGTTGTATAATGAAGACCCGCGCGAGTTCATCAAGCAGGCACTCAAACCCGCTGAAGTCGTTCATGTTGAGATTCCCGTGAATGAAGACGGCGAAATTGAGGAAAAAAGCTGTACCGTGACTGTGCCTGACAATCAGTTGTCGTTAGCAATCGGCAACAAGGGGCAGAATGCGAAGTTGGCGGCGAGGCTCACAGGATATAAAATCGACATTCGACCGGAGTCGGGGTTTTATAATGGCGAATGATGAACGTCACGTTCCGCAACGTATGTGTGTGGCGTGTCGCGAGCGGGGCGATAAGTCGGCGTTTGTGCGAATCGGTGCCAAGGAGTTCGGCTTTGCCGAACCCGCGGAGTGCGCAAGCGTAGCGCAGACGCACGGAGTGAAAGCAGGGCGCGGCGCGTACATTCACCGTGACGCGAAGTGTGTGAAAATCGCCGTGAAAAAGCGCAGTTTTGACCGTGCGTTGCGCCGTAAAGTGCCTGATGAGGTTTATAAAGAGTTAGAGGACATGGTGAGCAATGAACAGTAACGCGCTGAACACGTTGGGGTTGTGCAAAAAGGCGGGCAAACTCGTGACTGGGTTTGACGCGGTAGTTGCGGACATTCGCAACGCCGCAGGTGTTTTGGTAACGTCGGATTTGTCGGAGAAAACGCGTAAAGAAATCACGTTTCATTGCGATAAGCATAACCGCAAGTTAGTGGAGCTTGACTGTACCATGACGGACATACAAAACGTATTAAACAAGAAAACGGGCATTATTGCCGTTTTAGACAAGGGCTTTTTTGAGAGCATAACAAAATAAACGCGCAGGCGCGTTTCGGGAGCAAGACCGTATATAAATAAAGGGGCAAGAGCTGAATGGAACAAAAATTCAAGTTGCGGGACGCGGCGAGTGAACTCGGAGTTGACGCTTCGGAAATCGTTACAATCGTCAAGAATTATTTCGGGACGGAGAAGAAAACGGCGGGGACGCTTGTCCTCGACGAGCTTAACGTCGTCTTAGAAAAGATTTTTTCGGATAAGGTGACGGATAATGTAGACGATTATTACGCTACGAAACCCGCGAAATCGGATAAGCCGTCTAAGCCCGATAAACCGAAAACAGTCAAGAAATCTGCGCCTAAGACTAAGGAAAAGCCGCTTGATAAAGACAAGAAAGACGAGTCAAAACCTGCGGCGCGTTCGGCGCGTGCGTTAGGTGACAGACCTGCGTCGGGCGGTGACAGAGCCGCGCGGAACGCTGAGCGCAAACCTCGTGAGCAAGCACCTGCACCTGCTCCTAAGCGACCGCCTATGCCCATTGGCGAGATGAGCGCGATTTACGGCAGACCGGGCGTTCCTAATAAAAAGCCGCCTAAGGTAATCGAGGAGAACGCGCCTGAAACGGCGGCGGCGGTTGAATCGAAAGTGAAAAAGACGGTTGAGCCGCTCAAACCGCGTGCAATCGTCAAGGAAGAAAAGCAAACGAAAGCTCCTAAAAAGAAAATGACGCCTAAAGCCGTTCAAGCGGCAGTAGACGTGACAACGCTTAAAATAAATGACCCGCCTAAGGCGAAGCAAAAGGGTGAGGCGGTTCAGCGTGGTGAGCAGATTGTCAAGCGTGTGGACACGCGCGGCAATTATGTTCAGTTGGACAAATACAACGAAAAGTATGACACTATTGCCGCACAGCAAACGCCGCAGTTGGGCGGCGGAAGCGGGCGTAACACGGGGCGTAGCGGGGGTTACGGCGGCGGCGCGCCAAACAGCCGCGGACGGCAGAAGTTCGGCGGCGGCAGAGGGGGTCAGCGGCATCACAGGGGCGGGCATCATCAGGCGCGCAGAGGTCCTGAGACGGAAGTGGAAAAAGCGATTCGTTTGGAGTTGGAGAAAGCGCGCAGCAAACAACTCGAGGTGATGATTCCCGACGATATTATTATTTCGGAGTTAGCGTCTCGCCTGAAAGTCAAAGCCAGTGCAGTTATAAAAAGGCTGATGATGTTGGGCATAATGGCGAACCAAAATCAAACAATAGATTATGACACGGCGGCACTCGTCGCGGAAGAACTCGGCGCGAAAGTGGGTAAAGAGGTTATCGTTACGGTGGAAGAACGTCTGTTCGAGGACATTGAGGACACCGACGAGAATCTGCAAGCGCGTTCGCCTGTCGTTGTCGTTATGGGTCACGTTGACCATGGTAAAACGTCTTTGCTTGACGCGATTCGCGACAGTGACGTAGCGTCGGGTGAAGCGGGCGGGATTACGCAGCACATCGGCGCGCACAGGGTACGCACAGGCGACAAGAAAATCACGTTCCTTGACACGCCCGGGCATGAGGCATTCACGTCTATGCGGGCGCGGGGCGCGAACATTACCGATATTGCGATTCTCGTAGTCGCGGCAGACGACGGGATTATGCCGCAGACGATAGAGTCGATTAACCACGCTAAAGCGGCGAACGTCGCCATTATTGTGGCAATCAACAAAATGGACAAAGAAGAAGCCAATCCTGCACGAATTAAGCAGGAGTTGACTGAACACGGGCTTGTTATAGAAGAGTGGGGCGGCGATATTATTTGTTGCGAAGTCTCCGCTAAAAAGCGAATGGGGATTGAGAACCTGCTTGAAATGGTAAACCTCACGGCAGAAGTCCTTGACCTTAAAGCTAATCCCGACCGTTTGGCGGTGGGTACGGTCATTGAGGCGCGCTTGGACAAAGGGCGCGGTCCTGTGGCGACTTTGTTGGTGCAAAAAGGTACGCTGAACACAGGAGATGTCTTGATTGCGGGGACTGCGGTGGGGCGCGTACGCGTCATGCTTGATTCAAAGGGCAAGGCAGTCAAGAATGCGGGACCGTCTGTTCCCGTTGAGATTACGGGGTTAGGCGAAGTGCCCAGTGCGGGCGACCAGTTCTCGGCAGTCGCGGACGAAAAACTCGCGCGGGAGCTTGTGGAGCAACGCAAGCATGAAGCCAAAGAAGCGCAGTTCAAACAGTATAACAAAGTCACACTTGATAACTTGTTCAGCCATATTGAGCAAGGCGCGGTTAAAGAACTGCCCATTATCGTAAAAGCAGACGTGCAGGGTTCGGTGGAGGCAGTGCGGCAGTCGCTTGAAAAACTGTCCGAAAAGCACGACGAAGTTAAGATTCGCGTCATTCACGGCGGTGTAGGCGCGATTAGCGAAAGCGATGTTATGTTAGCCAATGCGTCAGGTGCGATTATCGTCGGGTTCAACGTGCGTCCGCACCCTGCGGCGGCTGAGAACGCTAAGAAAGACGATGTGGAAATCCGCACGTATCGAATCATCTACGACGCGATTGAGGAAATCGAAACGGCGATGAAAGGTATGCTCGCGCCTAAGTTCAAGGAAGTTGAAATGGCGCGCATTGAAGTGCGGCAGGTTTACAAAATCACCGGTTCGGGGATTGTTGCGGGTTGCTACGTCTTGGACGGAACGGTTACTCGTGCGTGTGAAATGCGCGTAGTGCGGGACGGGATTGTTGTGTTCGAGGACAAAATCAACACCTTGAAACGGTTCAAAGACGATGTTAAAGAAGTCGCTCACGGATATGAGTGCGGGATTAGCCTTGATAAGTTCAGCGACATCAAGGAGGGGGACATTTTTGAGGCGTTCATTATGGAAGAAGTCAAGCAATAAGGAGCCGCCAATAAATACAAGAGAAACGTCAAGTTTATTTATTGGCGGTTCCTAACGGAGGGCATACAGCATGAGTATGAGTAGTAAGAACAACAGCCGTACGGCGGAGGATATTAAAAGAGAAATCGGCGTTTCCATGCGTGAGTTTACCTTTGATACGGTGGTGAGCGTTTCGCATTGTGAACTGTCTAACGATTTGTCACACTGTAAAGTCTACATCTCGACGTTTGAGGGGGGCGAAAAGACTGTTGCGGCAGTGGAGCGGTTGCAGAAAGCGGAGGGGATTTTCAAGAAGAACATCAATGCGCGCATCAAGATGCGGAAGATTCCCGAGTTGATTTTTCTGCCTGATAACTCACTCGATTATTATGACAAAATTTCGGGGATTATTGATGAAATCAACGAGGCGAAAAGTTGAAATCAATGAGGTTAAAGAGGTGTAACTATGCGTGATACTGAACTTTACTTGAATTTGAAACTCATGTTAGCATTGCTTGACGCAGAGCAATATGCCGAACTGAGAGAAGCAATCGTTGCTACGTTAGAAAAGTTAGACGGCAAAGTCGCTAAGAACGTGAAGGAATAACGCTTATGAAAGTTACACTAAGCCGCGCCGCCGAATTCTTTAAGCAGAATAATTATTTTACCCTGCTGTGTCATGCCAATCCCGACGGCGATACCCTCGGGAGCGGCTATGCTTTGTGCGGGGTTTTGCATTTGATGGGCAAATACGCGCGCCTGCGTTGTGCGGACGAGCCGTCGCCGCGGTTCGCTTACCTCAAAGACGCGCTTGTTCCGGGGTTGGACGTTTTCCCGGAGGGGGTGTCCGAAACAATCGTAGCGGTTGATGTTGCCGACACGGAACTTCTCGGCGATTTGAAACATGAGTACGCGAAGTTTGACTTTTGTGTAGACCACCACATTTCCAACAAGCTATACGCAGAGCAGACGCTGCTTGATTCATCAGCGGCGGCGTGCGCGGAAGTTGTGTGGGATTTGATTTGTGAGCTGAAGAATCTTCTCGCGTTAGTCAACGATGTTGAATTGTTGCTTACTCCGCAAGTCGCGGCGGCAGTATACACGGGCGTGTCCACCGATACGGGGTGTTTTCGGTTCTCCAACACCACGCCAAAATCGCACAGGATTGCCGCCGATGTCATGGAGTATGGCTTTGACGTGGCGAAAATAAACTATCTGATGTTTGAGATGAAAACGCGCAAGCGGCTGGAGTTAGAGCAAAAGGCGTTGGCAGGGGTGGAGTTTTTCTACGGCGGCAAGTGCGCGGTAATCACGCTCACTGTCGATATGCTCGAGGGGATTGACCCTGCGGACACGGGTGGAGTGTCGGTGTTGTCCAAACAAGTCGAGGGGGTTGATGTGGGCGTGATTATTAAAGAGCGTGACCCTGCGAAAGAGCTGAACGCATGGAAAATATCCCTGCGTACTAACACGAACATAAATGCACAGGCGATTTGTTGTACATTCGGCGGCGGCGGGCATATGCGGGCGGCAGGGTGTAAGATAAAAGGCACGTTAGACGAGGTGAAAGAGCTTGTGTTAGCGGAGATTGCAAAACAAGTCGAGTGTGTTAAGTAACTCAAGGCAACCTCCGAAAACCTCGGTGCATTTTCGCTGTGCAGATTTTTTCGTGCTTAATTGAGTGTCAAGCAGCCTGCCGACTGGCAGAGCCAGCCGCACTGCTGCTCTTCTTTTGCTTTTGCACAAAAAAACGCAGGCAATACTTTGTGTATTAACGAGTATTTTTGTGCAAAATGACGGATAAAACCTGTGCCGCGAAAATGCGGCGAGGTTTTCGGAGGTTGCCTCAACAATATTATGGGGGACGCTTTGAATATATACGCACATTTATGCGGTGATTCAAAGCAATCTATGATTGTGAACGGAATAATTTGCGTATATAAACCTGCCGGGTATACATCGTTTGACATCATCGCGATTATGCGGCGGCTTTTGAATACAAAAAAAATCGGGCATTCGGGTACGCTTGACCCCATGGCGGAGGGCGTACTCCCGACCTTTGTCGGTGCGGCGACGAAAGCCGTGGACTTCTGCCCCGATTGCGATAAAGAATACCGCGCGGCATTTCGCCTCGGGTTGACTACCGACACGCAAGACATCAGCGGTGCGGTTTTGTCGGAACAGTTTGTGAGCATTTCGGACAAGCGTTTCCGCGAAGTCGCGGCGAAGTACGTCGGCGAGATTGACCAGATTCCGCCTATGTATTCGGCGGTGAAAGTCGGCGGTAAGAAACTGTATGAATTGGCGCGCAAAGGCATCAAAGACGAGGACATCAAGCGCGAGTCACGCAGGGTGACGATTCATTCGCTGATTATCGAAAGTTTCGACGAGGAGAAACAATCGGGGTTGCTCCGCGTGAGCTGTTCTAAAGGGACGTATATTCGTACGTTGATTCACGACATCGGGGGGGAACTCGGCGGCGGCGCGGTCATGACTGCGCTGCAACGTACGCGCTCCAATGGGTTTACGTTGGCGGATTGTCATTCGTTGGAGAGCCTGCGCGAATTGTACGCGAACACGCCCGAAAAGTTGCCCGATTTGCTGATTCCGCTGTGCCGATTGTTTGATTATCCGCGCGCGCAGTTGGACGCGGAGCAGACACAGATGTTTCGCAACGGCGTGACGTTGAGTGCCGATTATGTGCGCTTTGAGCGGGTGTACGACGGGACGTATTCGGTGTATGACGTGTCGGGGAGAATCGTCGCGTTAGCGAAAATTGAACCCGACCATTCGGTGGCAATTACGCAGAGGTTTAATTATGGGGATTGATAACGAAAAAAAAACCGCTGTCGCGTTAGGAATGTTTGACGGCGTTCACCTCGGGCACGCCAAAGTCATTGGGGCGGTTTTGGGGAGTGAGCGTTCGGCGGTGTTCACGTTTGCGGCATTGCATGAACATTCACTAATTCAGCCTTGTATGAACAAATTTGCGCGATTGCGGGAGTTGGGTATACAGTTCGTTTATTCGTCCGATTTCAACAGCGTTAAGGACTTGTCGGCGGAGGAGTTCGTACGGGACATATTAGTCGGCAAGATGAACGCAGAGCGTGTCGCCTGCGGGTGTGATTTTCGGTTCGCGAAAAGCGCGAGTGCCGACGCGGACGAATTACGGCGGCTGTGTGAGCGGTACGGCGTGGAGGTCAGCGTTGTGCAGCCCGTGACAGTCGGCGGCGAAGCCATCAGTTCCACGCGCATTCGCGCGGCGATTCGCAGCGGTGATATAGCGGCGGCGAATACGTTGTTGGGGTACGATTTGCGGTATACTCTCGAAGTTGTGGAGGGGGCGAAACTCGGGCGGACGCTCGACTTCCCGACAATTAACCAGACATTGCCCGAAACGTGCGTTTTGCCGCGATTCGGCGTGTATAAGAGCAGTGTGCAAATCGGCGGCGCGCAGTACAGGGCAATCACCAACATCGGTAATAAACCCACGGTGTCTGACGGCAAACGCGTCACGATGGAGACGCACATTCCCGGGTTCAGCTTTGACTTGTACGGGCAAGCTGCCACGGTAATCTTACATGAGTTTGTACGGGAAGAACGCAAGTTCGCCTCAATAGACGAGTTGAAAAAACAAATAGATTTAGATATTAGAAAGGTTTTCAAGACTCCAAGATAAAACTTGATATATAATAGACCTCTTGCGAAATTAAAATGCGGTGTCTTTGCGGTCAATTTTCCGCCATACTGCGTTGAAAATACTCGAAATGCACAAAGCATTTCTGCGTTTTTCGCCTTGTCTGACGAAAAATTGCCTTCGCAAATCCCCTCGCATTTAATTTCGCAAGAGGTCTAATAAGAAGAAGATTTGTCTTACGATTAAGATAGAAGGGTATGGTTATAAAAATGAAAGTTAGAACACGGTTTGCGCCCAGCCCTACAGGGTTCATGCACTTAGGCAATCTGCGTACCGCGCTGTATGCGTGGTTATTCGCGCGGAGTCACGGTGGAAGTTTTGTTCTGCGAATCGAGGACACCGACCAATCGCGATATGTCGAGGGGGCAGTAGACGTGATTTACTCGACACTGCGGGAGTGTGGCTTGACGTGGGACGAGGGTCCTGACGTGGGCGGCGATTACGCGCCGTATGTGCAGAGTGAGCGCAAGGGCGATTACATGAAATACGCTCTTGAGTTAGTGCAAAAAGGCGCGGCGTATTACTGTTATTGCAATCCCGACGATGAGGAGTGTAACTGTCGTCATTTGCAGAAAAATTCGGTTAGTTTAGTCATTCGGCAGAAAACGCCCGATGAGGGTTCGACGAGTTTCACGGACAGCATTTACGGGGAAATAACCGTGCCTAATACCGAGATTGAAGACCAGATTTTAATTAAGTCAGACGGTATGCCCACGTATAATTTCGCTAACGTAATCGACGACCACGCCATGAATATCACGCACATCATTCGCGGGAATGAGTATTTGTCGTCAACGCCCAAATACAACCTTTTGTATGAGGCATTCGGGTGGGACGTGCCGACGTACGTTCATGTTCCGCAGATTATGCGCGACGCGACGCACAAGCTCTCTAAGCGGGACGGTGACGCGTATTTCAGCGACTTCAAGGACAAGGGGTACTTGACGGCTGCTATTATCAATTATATCGCGTTACTCGGATGGTCGCCCAAAGGCGACGATTCCGAACGCGAAATTTTCACGACTTTAGAAGAGTTAGTCAGCGCGTTTGGGACGGCGGGTATTTCTAAGTCTCCCGCTATATTCGACGCGGAGAAAATGCGCGCTATTAACGCGGAGCATATTCGCCGATTGTCGCTTGAATCGTTTGTTGCGTTGGCGAAACCGTACGTGCCTCAAGCGGACATTGACTATAACGTGTTGTGTGCGGCGTTACAGCCGCGTACGGAAGTGTTGGGTGACATTACAGCACAGGTGGATTTTATTGCAGGCGTGGGACAGTATTCGCCTAACGTGTATATGAACAAGAAAATGAAAACTGCGCCCGATACGGCGTTAGAGGCCCTTAGCGAGGCTTTGACTGTCTTGACTGATACCGCAACCTTTTCTAAAGATGACTTGTTTGAGGCGTTCAAAGCGGTCGCCACCGCGAACGAGCGTAAAGTCGGCTGGTATTTGTATCCGCTGCAAGTCGCTCTCACGGGTAAGACGACTGCACCCGGCGGCGGGTTGGACGTGTGCGTGATGTTCGGGCGCGACGAGAGTATTAAACGTGTGAAAGAAGCGATGGAGTTGCTGTGATTGAAGTAAAAAATCTCACTAAGAATTACGGCAATAACAAAGCCGTTGATAATATTTCGTTTACTGCCGAAAAAGGCAGTATACTCGGGTTTTTGGGACCCAACGGCGCAGGGAAATCCACCACCATGAACATTCTCACAGGGTATATTTCCAGTTCGGGTGGACGCGCTATGTTAGACGGCGTTGACGTTTTGGAGAACCCAATCGCGGCGAAGCGCAAAATCGGGTATTTGCCTGAACACCCGCCTGTATACGGCGATATGACCGTTGAGGAGTATCTGCGGTTCGTGTACGCGCTCAAGAAAGCGAAACTGCCGCGTAATTCGCATTTGAACGAAATTTGTGAATTAGTCAAGATTACCGATATGCGGCGGCGGCTGATTCGCAACCTCTCTAAGGGGTATAAACAGCGCGTGGGTTTGGCGCAGGCACTCGTCGGCAATCCGCCCATTCTGATTTTGGACGAGCCTACGGTGGGGCTTGACCCTAAGCAGATTATCGAGATTCGTTCGCTTGTGAAGAAACTCGGCAAGAATCATACGGTGATTTTATCGTCGCACATTCTGCCCGAAGTGCAGGCGGTGTGTGACAAAATCGTGATTATTAACAAAGGCAAAATCGTCGCTGATGATACGGCGGGCAGTTTGTCCGAACATCTCGGGAGCAGTTCGACTAAGGTGGTTTTGCGCGTTGAGGGTAAGGCGACGGAAATCGAGAAGTTGCTCAGCGGAGTCAAAGACGTGGTGAAGGTGTTCACGGGCGCGGTTATTGAACCGCCCGATGTGCGGGAGTATCACGTCGAGTCTAAGCCGGATACGGACATTCGGCGGGAAGTGTTCCGCAGGTTAGCGAATCGGAATTATCCTGTGTTGATGATGAGGTCTAACGAGTTGTCACTTGAGGAGATTTTCCTGCGATTGACGGCGGGTGATGTGATTGATGAGCTTAAAGGAGGCAAAGCGTAAGTGACTGCTATTTTTAGACGTGAGATAAAGTCTTATTTCGTGACGCCGTTAGGTTATGTTTTTATCGGTGTGTGTCAAATATTTTCGGGGGCGTTCTTTTTCTTTTTTACGCTGACGAGTAATGATGCGGATATGGGCAGCGTGGACTTTTCGCCTATGTTCTCGCTTATGTTTTTTGTGCTGATGGTGACGATTCCGCTGTTGACTATGCGGCTGTTGTCGGAGGAGCGGCGTGCGCGTACCGACCAACTCACGCTCACCGCGCCTGTTAGTTTGGCGGGGCTTGTGACCGCTAAGTTCGCCGCCGCGTACAGCATATTTTTAATCAGCATGGCGATTATGCCTGTGTACGGCATTGTTCTTTCGCAGTATACCGACGCGCTGAACTGGTTCACTTTGTTAGGGCATATGACGGGCATTATTCTGCTTGGCGCGGTGTATACGTCGGCGGGGTTGTTCGTGTCGTCCCTCACCGAGAATCAGATGGTTGCCGCGATATTAAGCGTTTTCCTCAACATTGGCCTTTTGTTGACGAATATTGCCGCGTCATACGCGGGAGTAGGTTTTTTGGCAGACGCATTGCGTAGCCTGTCACTCCTTGAGCGGTATGAGCGGTTCACGATTGGTATGTTTGAACTCGAGAGCGTGTTGTTCTTTATTAGCGTTGTAGCGGTGTTCTTGTTCCTCACTGTTCGCATACTTGAGAGACGGAGGTGGGCGTGATGAACAAAGTCAAAGGTGCGTTGCGCGCGATTGTGCGTTTTTTCGGCAACAAGCGGTTCAAGTACGGCACACTTTCTGTGGTGATGACTGCGGCGTTTGTCGCCGTGGTGGTTTTGGTCAACATTTTGGGTTCGATGGCTTTGTCGCGCGTGGGAACGTCAATCGACACGTCGGCAGAGCGAATCTTTTCGATTCTGCCCGAGACGGCTGAGTATTTGAGCGAGTTGGAGGACAGCGTAACTATTACCGTAGCCAGCCGCGAACATGAGTTTGTTACGTTGGGGATTAGCGAGTTCTACAATCAGACCAACGAAATACTCAAGCGGTTCGCCGAGAGCGGCAACCATGTCACGTTAGAGTACGTAGATATATTGACTAACCCCGAGTTCGCGTCAAATTATGACGATGATTTGGGGAAAGACTGGGTGATTATACGCTCAGGTAATACAGAGCGTGAGCGGATTTTGAAGAGCAAAGACTATCTCAACGCGACGTATTACGACACGCGCACAGGCGCGCAGATTTCCGAAAACGAGTATCAGCTTATGGCGCAAATGGGCGCGGGTATGTATGTGCAACGAGATGTTTCTACTATGGCGGAGAGTGCATTTTTGTCTGCGGTCATGTCTGTCACCAGTACCGAACCTGTGCGGGTGGCGTTCACGGCGAATCATGGCGAGAGCCGCCAACAACAAATGGAGGCGCTGCTCTCGTTGAATGCGTATACCGTGGAGTATATCGACTTAGTTATGCAGGAAATTGACAACGAGTTGGACATTCTCATTATGAACGCGCCTAATGCCGATTTGTCCAAAGAGGTTTTGAACAAGATTTCAAAGTGGCTCAACAATGACGGAATGTTCGGCAAAGAGTTCTTTTACTTTGCACACAGCACCGCCGAAACGCCGAGATTGGATAAGTTTTTGAGTAATGAGTGGGGCATTACCCCTGAACGCGCGTACGTGGTTCAGCGGGATTCACGTTATGCGTCGCCCATTTCGATTACGGGGCTTCCTATGGACGTGCAGTATTTTCAGCCCCACGATTATTTCAGCGCGCTCAACGACAGCTATAACATTTTCGGCGATAATATGCGCTACGTCAACGCCGATTGGGAGACCAAGAGCGTGGGGATTCAAACGGTTATGCGGACGCGTACGCTGTTGTCGTCGAATTTCGGCGCGTACGTTGTGCCTTTCGGAGAAAGCATTGACACGTATGACTACAGCGCGGCGGAGTCGGGTTCGTTCCCCATTGCCGTACGCAGCAGTATGGAGCGGCACCTCACGGACGGGGATTTCGATATGCTCGAGAGCAGCGTTACCGTGTTCGGTGGCACGAATGTGTTTTTGGGCGCGTTCATGGTACGCCCCGGCACGAATAATGCGGCGTTTTTCCTGGCAATGATGAATGACGTGAGCGGCAAGGACGACGATGTTCCGGTAATCGCACCTAAGTCCATCAAAGTTCCTATGTTTGAAATTTCGGCAGGGCAAGCAGAGGCGTTGGGGGTCACTTTTGCGTTGGTGATTCCGTTTATATTGATTGTTACGGGCGTTGTCGTGTGGGTGAGGAGAATAAGGAGCTAAGCAAAACAAGAGCCAAAGGGTCGGGCTTTGCCCGACCTGAGGCTTGACGATTGGAGTAAATATGAAACTAAAATATCAAATTATACTGTTTGCGGGAATTTTCGTGGCGGCATTGGCGGCGGCGGTTATCGTATTGCAAGTCACACGCGGCGGCGATATTGAAACCGATGTCGTGGGCACGCAAAGCGAAGGTGATGAGATTCGTTTGTTTTCGTTTGAGGAGAACGAGGTTAATTCCATAAACATAGTCAATCAAAACAACGAGGAGGGGTATTTCATTGTGTCCGACGCGACTCGGGATTATTACGCCATTAAACAAATCAGCGAAAAATTCCCCGAGGATATGCGCGCCGATATTCCGTATAATCAGTCGGCACTGAAAGACTTGGCGGTGGCGTTGGGTTCATTAACCCTGACCGCTCTTGTAGAAAGAGAAGCATCTGACCTTGAGCGATACGGGTTGACGACGCAGAATCACACGGCGCGTGTGGGCGTTATTCTTAAAGATGGCGGGCGTCACGCATTTTTAATCGGCAATCTTGCGCCCGGCGGCACGGAGTATTACTTTTGCACGAGCGAATCGCAAGACGTTTACACCATTCGCGTGCAGGACGCGGGCGTGTTTATGGTGGGGCAGTATCACTGGTTGGAACGCCTGATGTTCCCTATGGCTTCAACGCTCCCTGATATTGACAGAATCATCATCAACCGCATTGATTGGGACGAGGCGGGTCAAGAAAAAATGGTTATTGAGCCGCTCCCCGAGTCACAGGACACGGCGGATATTCGGTCGCCTAATCGCCACAAACTGACCTCCCCTGTGAATCTTGAAATTGACCCTGAAACGTCAAACGGTGTAGTCAACGGTTTGTTCGGAATGTCGGCAAGCGAAATCGTTACCGTGACACCCGATGATGAAGAGTTGAAAACGATGGGGTTGATGTTCGGAGGGGATAATCCGCCTACGTGTATGGTGGAAGCGGTCACGGGTAACACCATTCACCGATTGGTTATCGGAACGTATTTGCAAGACGAGTCGGGCAATAAGTCGGGGCATTGGTTTGCATTGAGCAGTTACGCGCCGGGGCTGGTGTTTTTAGTTCCTGTGGAGTTGTTGCCGTGGCTGTATGTCGAGCCCGGGGACTTGTTGGCGGAAATGTTTGCACAACCGTTCATATACGGCGTGGACACGCTGACAGTCAAAACTCCTGACAACGAGTCGGTGTTTGTCATAACCGGGGACATGGAGAAAAACCAAGTCACGCACAACGGCGAATTGCTCAAAGGTTCGCACAAGGATTCCTCCACCGAGAGGGGGCGGTTCGCGGACTTGTATATGTTCATTATTTCCGTGCGCGCTGATGAGCTGTTCACCGACGAGTTGCCCGAAGATTCTGAGCCGATTGTGAGCGTGAAGTATACGTTCCGCGACGAAAACAGTGAAGACTTGTTCATCGAGTATTACGAAGCAGAAGATTTCAGGACGATTGTGCGTATCAACGGCATGAATCTTTTTAAGATGCGTTCGCATTATTCCGAGCGGTTGGTGTCTAACTTAGCGGCGTTTGAGGCAGGCGAGACAATCATCAATGATTGGTAAGCTGAAGCGTTTGTACGGCAAGTATCGCGAAGCCGTCACGTATGTTTTTTTTGGCGGTTGCACTACGCTTGTGGGGCTAATCGTGCGGTACGCCGCGTTTTACGCGGGCATCGAGCTGAATATCGCCGACATCATAAGCTGGGTTTGCGCGGTGACGTTTGCATTTTTTGTCAACAAAGTTTTCGTGTTCCGCAACAAGTCCTCAGGGCGAAAAGAGTGGATTAGGCAAGCCGCGTCGTTCTACGCCGCGCGGCTGTTGACGTTGGGGGTTCAGCTTGTTTTCATGAACGTAACGGTGTATGTGTTGGGGTTGCGTGAAGACGTGATGATATTAGTCGTGCAGGTGTTTATTTTCGTGGGGAATTATCTGCTTAGTAAGTTTTTGATTTTTCGGAAAAAGGGTTGACATTTCGGTTTGTGTGTGGTATAGTATAGCAGTTCCGCTTGACATTTGCGTTTTATTCGCAGATAAATTTTGTGTTATACAAGGCGAAAATTTCGCGAATATACGCTTATATTTAAGAAATTTTCAACGCAGTATAAC
>Ga0082212_10001109_pt1 | contig 39549 bp, 36 predicted proteins | sample TergutNt197P3_FD_71548 | JGI IMG/M metagenome (GOLD analysis project Ga0082212, IMG submission 71548) | Neocapritermes taracua P3 segment gut microbial communities from Petit-Saut dam, French Guiana - Nt197 P3 | ecosystem: Host-associated > Arthropoda: Insects > Digestive system > Gut ...
AGAAAAACCCTGAAAAATTCCATATATTATAATAATTAATAAAATGAGTTTTGAAAATATATAAATATTTTTTTTTAAATACCGACACTATAAATGAACTGGATAATAAACTGTATGCCCGTTGGGCCTCCGCAGTTTAGAGTCCATGTATCCTCACCCTTCCGGGGACGGGTGGGTCGAGGGTTCCAGATTTTCGAAAGGAAAATCAAGGCACGGTTTCTTTAATAACATAAAGAACCAAAATCAAACGGATTTTCCGTTGGAAAATCCGCACTTGTTATTATGCATACGCATAACAGCAAGTACGGCATGGAAGCCGCGGCAGTATTCCGTCATGGGGATGGATATTTGCCGAAATCTGCCAAAGGAGTGTATAGTATGATAATCAACCACAACTTAAGCGCAATGTTCGCCGACAGATCCCTTAAGGTTACCAATGTTGCTTTGGATAAGAACATGGAAAAACTGGGAAGCGGTTTGCGCATCAACCGCGCCGGTGACGATGCCTCCGGACTCGCTGTTTCCGAAAAGTTAAGAGCTCAAATCCGAGGCTTGAACCAGGCGTCAACCAACGCCCAGAACGGCATTTCGTTCATTCAGGTTACGGAAGGTTACCTTCAGGAAACCGAAGACATCATGCAGCGCGTTCGTGAACTTGCAGTACAATCTTCCAACGGTATTTATACCGCAGAAGACAGGATGTACATCCAGGTGGAAATCTCCCAGCTTGTCGACGAAGTAGACCGGATTGCATCTCACGGCCAGTTCAATGGAATGACCCTGCTCACCGGACGCTTTGGCCGCCTTATGGGCGAAAACGTGGTTACCGCATCCATGTGGCTCCATATCGGTGCCAATATGGATCAGCGGATGCAAGTTTATATCGGCACAATGTCCGCCAAGGCTCTTGGAGTCAGGAATGTTGCTGACGAATCAAAAATTTCACTGTCCAGCCCGGACAGCGCCAACCGTGCCATTGGAGTCGTCGACGAAGCGCTGAAAAAGATCAACAAACAAAGAGCAGATCTTGGCGCCTATCAGAACCGCCTGGAACATGCCGTACGCGGCCTGGATATCGGAGCCGAAAATATGCAGGCAGCCGAATCCCGTATCCGCGACACCAACATGGCCCACGAGACTGTTACGTACACTACAAACCAGATCCTCTTACAGTCAGGTACAGCTATGCTTGCACAGGCCAATCAAAAGGCACAATCGGTACTCCAGCTTCTGCAGTAATTACAGCCGGAAGGCCGCTTAATCAAACTGCTATAATGCGGTTATCGGAAAGTGGCCTTCAGGTTCCCTGCAAAGACGTACTCGGAAAGGCGCCTGACCACCAATTCTTTTGGATTTCGGTGGTCAGGTTTCTTTTTTTTCGGACGGAAATTAATTGTAAAAAAATTGTAGTTTTTTCTGCTGATGTTTTTTAAACACTTCTGTTTTGGAAAATGGCTTAGCTAATCTTTTTGCGGAATCTTTAACCTGAACACAGACCCTTCTCCGGCATGACTTTCTACTTCTGCCTTGCCGCCATGCAGCAGAGCAATGTGACGAACAATGGCCAGACCCAGGCCTGTTCCGCCTGCTTCCTTACTGCGGGCCTTGTCTACCCGGTAAAAACGTTCAAAGATTCGTTCCTGATATTCGGAAGAAATACCAATGCCATTATCCTCTACTTCCAGAATCAGGCAATTATCTTTCTGAAAAGCCCGAGCCCAAACCTTTGAAGCAGCCAGAGGAGAATCTTTGCTCACATCTGTTCGCTCGGTGGAGTATATCTGCGAATGTTTGATTGCATTGTCAAGCAGGTTTACCAAAACCTGAATGATGAAGGAACCGTACAGTTTCGCCTTTAAATCCGGAGAACATTCCACAATAATTTCGGTTTGCATTTTTTTTGCCTGAAGTTCCACAGAAGTGATTGCTTCTTCAAAAAGCGGCATTAACAATAATTCTTCTTTGTCAGGACGTATTCCGTTTTCATCTTCCAGGTTGGCAAGACTTAAAAGATCACTAATCAGATTTTCCATTATACCTGCATTTTTTTGGATAATATTAATATAATGACTTAACTGTTCCTTTTCTGCAGAATCCGCTTTTTGTACAGAAAGAAGCGGTAAATCCAATATGGTTTCGGAAAAACCTTTCATGATCTGTATTGGAGTACGCAATTCATGAGAAACATTGGCTACAAAATCCTTGCGTATTTGTTCAAGCCGGGTTATGCGGGTAAGGTCATCCATAACAATGACTATCCCTCCGGATCCATTGGTTCCGAAAGGCGTAATTGAAACATGGAAACGTCGTTCTGTACCGCCGGAATGGAAACTCATTTCCGTTTCTTCAGGGGTTCCGGTTTCCAAAACTTTTCTGGCAATCCATTCCAATTCTGTTGACCGGGTTGTTTCCAGCAGGGATAATTTTTGTGAACTCCGGTTTTCCAGATTGAACAGCGTCCTGGCATACGGATTAATCAGCAATAAAAGAAGATTACTGTCCATGGCCATTACTGCCTCGGACATGCTGTTTAAAATCGCTTCCAGCCGCCTGCCTTCCGTTCTGGCCTCACCAAGCCGCAGTTTAAGTTCCGACGACATGCTTCGCAATGCTTTTTCCAGGGTAAGTATTTCCTCCGTTTGCGAAGCCAGCGACGCTTGCGAAGCCAGCGACGCTTGCGAAGCCAGCGACGCTTGCGAAGCCAGCGACGCTTGCGAAGCCAGCGACGTTTGCGAAGCCAGTGACGTTTCCTCTCCTGCATTCGTATCAGTATGGTGGAATTCTCCGGTATCCAGAGCAATATTCACAAGGCGGTCCAGGGAAAGCGACAATGAACGGGAAAAATAAAAGATACCCATAAAAACAGCAAACACAAGAACTGTCGCAAAACACAGAAAAGGCAGTACTGCTATGGAAACACGCTGCCAAAAACTGGGAATTTCAACTGCAAGCCGGAATACTCCTGCCACTGTACCATTGGAATCTTTTACTGGCAGAGCTGCATATAATTGCCTGATCCCCGCACTAAGAGAATTGCGTAAAGCCTTCCCTTCACGGCCTTCCAGAGCAGCGTGTACTTCTTCCCGATCCAGGTGATTTACCATCCGGTCTTCCACCAGAGAATCCCAAAGCACTTCTCCATTTTTATCTATTAAGGTAAGGCGGTAATGATTATCATAATAGGGGAAATGCCGGCCTGCTATTCCGGTTTCAAAATAATCACGAAGCCGTTCTTCGGAAATAACAGAAAATACGGCGAATGTAGTATTGCTTAATGCCCTGGCATTTGTGTTATAGTAAAGGGAATTCATAAAAACAAGCACCAAAATTACCAGGGCAGATACCAGGGCAAAGGTTGCAAGTCCTAATGTTACAAGACTTTTACGGAATATAGTCATGCTCATCCTCTCTTGATAAAACCCTGAATCGATAACCAACGCCGCGTATTGTTTCGATCATATTTCCTGCCGCCCCCAATTTTTTACGCAATCCCAGTATCTGCACATCTATCGATCGATCCGTTACCGGATATCCCGGCCCCCGGATAGCGGCAATCAGCTGGTTACGTGAAAAAACCAAATCCGGGTGGGAAATAAAATGCTGAAGCAGGGCAAACTCAGTGGCAAAAAGATCAAGCAGCTTTTCATCACAATAAGCTTCATGCCGCCCTGCATCCAGACGAAGCTTTCCCTGCTGCCAGGAAGTATTTTCTGTTCCTCCTTCTTCCTGTCTCCGCAATCCTGCCCGGATTCGCGCAATCAGCACTTTTGGGCTGTAGGGCTTAACGACATAATCATCCGCACCAAGCTCCAAACCGGTTACAATATCAGCTTCTTCACCTCTTGCGGTAGTCATAATAACCGGAATATTCCGGCTCTGCTCATTTTCTTTTATTTTTTTTAAAACTTTAAGGCCATCCATACCGGGCAGCATAATATCAAGCAAAATACAATTGATTTTTTCTTTTTTTAACAGTTCCAATCCCTGTTCGCCGGTTTTTGCCTGAAAAAGATGCCAGCCTTCTCTTTTCATGGAAACCGAAAGAAGTTCCTGAATATCCGCATCATCTTCAATTATTAAAATTGCAGCTTTTGTCAATTCTGTACCCTGCTTATACCGCAACCATTATTTATTAAGTTCTTCATGTTTTCCTTCAGTCATATATATAATACTTTCACATATATTGGTGATATGATCCCCAAGCCGTTCAAGATGGCCCGAAGTCTTAAGGACTCTGGCGGCCTTCTGAATATATTCAGGATGTTCTTTCATAAGAGAAAGAATTTCTTCTGTCAGAGCCTTGTGCTCTTCATCAATTTTATCGTCCAGTAATGCTGTCTTTCTTGCTCCATCTGCATCCTGATTTAAGTAAGCCGAAATACTGTCCCGTATCATTTCCCTTCCGATTTCAGACATTTTTTCCATATGTTCAACGGAACGAAAGGGCGGTTCGCCGGACAGATTGATCACTGTCTTTGCCAAATGTACTACATGATCATCTATACGTTCCAGATTACTGGTAAGTTTGAAAATCGTAACCATTTCCCGTAAATCCCGTGCCACCGGTTGTTGTGTAGCAATTACAATAGCTGTTTCGTCTTCTATTTTAAGCTGCATGGCGTTTATAATTGCATCATCCGCCACTACTTCCTTTGCCAGCTCAACATCATTGTTCCGCAAAGCTGTTAATGTTTTACCAAGATCTTCTTCCACCCGGGTGGCCATGGTCAGCACATCATGACGCAGCCTGTTCAGTTCGTCCAAAAAAATTATCCGTGTATTCATAACCCCTCTTTTTTAAGCCTTTCCAAAACTTCAGTTTTTGGACAAGCAACCTTAGATTTATCCAAAACGTCCTGAAATGTAATCTTCTGTTCTTTTGTCCCGCGGATTGGTAAACACTTCACTGGTATCGCCCGATTCCACCAACTCTCCCAATAAAAAGAACGCTGTCTTATTGCTTACCCGTGCTGCCTGATGCATGGCATGCGTTACGATAACGATACTGTAATCCTTTTTTAGTTCTCCGATAAGTCCTTCGATCCTGCCGGTAGCGATTGGATCAAGGGCGCTGGTAGGCTCGTCCATTAAAATAATTTCTGGTTCCATGGCAATGCTTCGTGCAATGCAAAGCCGCTGCTGCTGACCGCCGGAAAGGCTAAGGGCTGATTTTTTTAGCCGGTCTTTTACTTCGTCCCAAAGAGCGGCTTTGACAAGGGACAGTTCTACCAAATCGGCAAGTTTCCGTTTGTCCTTCATCCCCTGCATGCGTCTTCCGTAGGCAACATTGTCAAAGACTGTCATGTTAAAAGGATTCGGTTTTTGAAAAACCATCCCTACACGGCTGCGGAGTTCCGTTACATCAATAGAGCCGTAAATATCCTGTCCGTCCAGCATCACATCTCCGGTAATCCGGCAGGAAGGGATAAGATCGTTCATCCGGTTAAGCACACGTATAAAAGTTGATTTACCGCAGCCCGAAGGTCCAATCAGAGCGGCTACATCGTTTTTTGCCAGGTTAAAGTTGACATTCTTCAGAGCCTGAAAATCCCCGTAATAAAGATCCAGGTTCCGGACATCCAGCTTGCTTTGAGTATTATTTTCGTTGTTCATTGTATTTACAGTATCTTCCTTCATACAGATTCTCCCAGGTTTTTCCGAAACGTGCTGGTAATAATTTTTGTAAGCGTATTGATAATTACAACAAGAATTACCAGTACCGCAGCGGTTGCAAAAGCAATGCCAAAGTCATCGGGATTAATTGCTTCGTTGGTTAAATAGTACAAATGAATGGTAAGCGTTCTGCCTGATTCAAAGATCGAACGGGGAATGTTTTTGCTCAGACCAACGGTCAGGAGTACCGGCGCAGATTCACCCACAACACGGCCAATTGCAAGAATTACCGAAGTTACAATACCCGGCAGGGCAGAAGGAAGTACCACATGGAAAATTGTCTGAAACTTGGTAGCGCCCAGAGAAAGGGATCCCTCTCTGAATGAATCGGGAACGGATTTTAAGGATTCTTCGGTGGTTCTGATAATTACCGGAAGGATCATAATGGAAAGCGTAAATGCCCCGGACAGGATTGATTGGCCAAAGCCAAAAATCCGGCAGAACACCAAAAGCCCGAAAAGGCCGTAAATAATGGAAGGGATTCCCGCCAGGGTTTCTATGGCCAGTCTGAGCAAACGGATTAAAGATGAATTCCCCGAATATTCATTCAGGAAAATTGCACTGGCAATTCCAACCGGCAATGCGATAGCAATGGAAAGGATAACAACATATACCGTTGTTATAATCATGGGGAATATGCCGCCTTCTTCTGCTGAACGAAAAATAAAAGAAATACTAAGGAAACCTGCTGCAGATTGCAATATATAGACAAGAATAAATCCCAGAACCGCAATAACACCGGTCATGGTCAGTACCATAAGAGCATAGAGCAGACTGTCCATCACAGTCCGTTTTTTTATCCTCATTGTTATTTGCTTTGCTGTTCCTGTCATCCCAATTCCTTTTCCAGACCTTGTGCAGTCAAGGCACGTCTGCGGAAAGCAAGTATCATACTATTAAGAAAGAGGATAATGATAAAAAGTACCACTCCTATTGAAAAAAGCATTTCACTATGCCGTCCTGAAGCATAACCCATTTCCATGGCAATGGTTGAAGTAAGCGTTCTGACACTTTGGAGCGGATTTAATGTTAATTGGGGAGAATTACCTGCAACAAGTATTACAGCCATGGTTTCACCGACAGCCCGGGAAATACCCAGTATGACACCTGCAATTACCCCCGACTGTGCGTGAGGCAGAGTTACACGCCAGGCAGTTTGCATTTTGCTTGCTCCGAGTGACAGGCTTGCTTCACGCAGCGACAACGGAACTGCCCGCATGGAAGTCTCTGCAATGGTAATTACTGTCGGGAGTATCATCAGGGCAAGAACAATAATCGCAGAAAACAACGTGTTACCCGCAGGAATATTAAATATTCTCTTTACCGCAGGAACAATAACCATCAGACCGAAAAACCCATACACCACAGAAGGAATTCCTGCCAGTAATTCTATGCCGCTCCTTGCTATTGCAGCTATTTTACCGGGAAGGAATTCCGCCAAAAAAACCGCACATAGAAGACCTATAGGTACTCCCAGCAGAATAGCTCCGAGGCTTCCAAGTATTGTCGCGGTAATCATGGGAAAAATCCCAAACAATTTATCCCTGATTGGCCGCCATTCAAGACCTGCAAAGAATTTTACCGGGTTGTAGGGCGGCTCGGGAAGTATAATATGGATTTTCTTATCCATTGCAGCGATCATTCCCGGCCAGGATATTGTACAAACATACGCTTCCGGATAACTTATCTCTCCGCTGCTATTGGTAACAAACGAAATTATTTTTTCAGCTGCTCTTTCTCCGGAATTAATTACTATCTCTAATTCTTCTTCCCCTGTAATATCGTCTTCGGAAGAATCCTCATTATCATCTTCTATTTCGTATTCGATTTCGTCGTAAGCCAAATCTTCATCATCTTCTTCATCGTCATCGTCCCAGTCCCAATCCCAGTCTTCATCAAATAAAAAATTAAACCCGCCTGTAAAACCGGCGCCGCTGCCTTTTGGAATACGGATTGATATGGATCCAACATCCTTGGGTAAATTGATAAAACCAACATGGTCATAATATGTTTCACCATTAACCGTAAGTTCATCAATATTTTCGGCAACAAGCCGAATGCCGCCGGCAGTTGATTGTATAAATGGAATTATGCCCTCGATAAACACAAAAAACAATATTGCACCCAGAGCAAGAACAGAAACAAGAGAAACAATTCTGAATAGATATTTAAAAAAAATATCGGTATATTTTCTATTCATTTTTTTTATCAACGAATGACACGAATAATCACGAATAATTTTTCCAAGATTTTTTAATTCGTTTAATTCGTGCCAATTCGTTGATCCTTCTTTTTATTTTGCCGGAATCCAACTGGTTGCAACTATATTCTGCGCCGGACGGGTCTTCATCCAGTCAAGGAAAGCCTTGCTCTCCGGATGAAGGTTCCTTTCGTTGTAAAGGAGAATAAAAGGCCGGGCAATTTTATAGTTTCCATTAACAACATTCTTGCTGGTGGCTGCAACACCGCCTACATCAACCGCTTTAATGGTCTTGTCAACCGAACCAAGTGATATATAGCCAATGGCATCGGGATTCTGGGCAATACCGGCCTTGATAGCGCCGGTACTGGTGGATTCTGTTGCACCTGCTACAAGGGTTTTAAGGCCGATAATTTCTTCGAACGCACCGCGGGTGCCTGAGCCAGCTTCCCGGCTTACTACGGCAATCCTGCCTCTTTTGGCTCCGTTGGTAACCTGGCTCCAATCGGTAATTGCGCCGGAAAAGATATCCCGGATTTGTTCAACAGACAGGCTTTTTACCGGATTGTTCCTATTAACAATGATAGCAATTCCATCAATGGCGACAGTTTGTTCTTTAAGGCCCTTACCCTTCTCCGCCGGGGTCAGCGTTCGGCTTGTCATGCCAATCTGATACAGCACCCCGGCATTATTAATCCCGTCACCGGAACCGGTAGGATTAATGTTTACCTTTATATTTGGCTTTGTTTTCGAATAGGCATCGGCAAACAATTCCATTAAAGGCGTAACCGAAGTAGAACCCCCAACCTCTATTGTATAGGGTGCGTTCTGGGCAAACATGGACAAGACAAGAAGGCCTGCAAGAATCGCAAAAATAATCTTTTTCATAAAAACTCCTTAAAATAGTTTATGCAAGGTAATATCAACTCTGCATGTAAGGGAGTTATGAAAGAATTGTTAAAATTTGGTTAAATATCAGGTGCAAACGGCAATCTGTCACTGAGTCTGGCATGCAAAGTATCTGCACTATATTAAGCAAAGGGGTGGGCAAATGCCCCGAAAAAACCGCGTGTAGAATCCATTGGCTGGACTGAACACATCAATCTTCTCATATCGGTGGGAGAAGGAACACTCATTCAGACCATAGTGGTCGTGGCTACAGTTGACGGACGCTTTGGCGTCGCTGCTGTTGTAGCACGCCAAATGGTCTTCATGAGTAACCCCCCTCCCACCTATGTGGCAACAGTAGTTTCGATGTGTTCAGTCCGGCTATTGGTAATTACCCGACCTTGCGCCCACCACTTTCAAAAAAATACTGCACAACACGGTATAACAGGTTCAGCTAAAGATTAAAGTTTTCATGGTGGATGTAAGCGGCAATCTGCAATTGAGCATCTATCATATATTTTTCTGGAGTAATACCGGGAAAGGGATGGGTTTGCCATGGCAAAAACCTCTGGAATTCCTCGCTAAAACAGACCTGCGAAAAAAAGTAATACTATTGAAAAAATGCCCAGCATCCACCTGATATTTTTACAAAATCAACAGAAAAAGAAATATGCAGGTAGGTGCTGGGAGGCTGTTTTAGCGAATTCTACAGGCGTTTTTGCCATGGTAAATCCATCCCTTTGCTTAATTTAATACGAGATATTTATATAATAGGCTCAGCGGCAATTTACGGTTTTTTGAAAAATCAGCACGGTATACTCAACCGAGCGGCATAGCCGCGAAGGTTCCCCTCTTGATGCTGATTTTTCAGAAAACTGAGGGGCGTACAAGACGGAAACCGATGCCGTAGTTGCGGCTGTCCGGGTAGTAGTAGTGCCGGTCCGCAGAACGGCAGAGCACCGCCGCAGAGCCCCAGTACCCGCCGCGTACCACGCGGAAAGACCCCGAGGATGCGCCTGTTGGGTCTGTTTGCGCCCCGCTGCTGTACGTCCCATACCAGTCCCAGCACCATTCAAATACGTTCCCGCTCATGTCGAATAACCCCAACGCGTTTGCCGCCTTCTTCATTACTTCATGGGTCTTACTGTTGCTATTGCTACCATACCACGCAACATTATCAACGTTATCGCTCCCCGCAAAGTCGTATTGTTGCGCAATATGCCCGCCTTTGGCAGCATATTCCCATTGGGCTTCGGTCGGTAAACGGTACCCTGTGGAACCGGCTACCATTGTTACCGCATCCCACCTCGCATCACCGGAAGAAGATGGCACTGCCCCCCAATCGGCAGGGTTGGTACTTGTCCCTGACAAGTCGTCCTTTTGCATCTGGTAGGCCGGTGTCAAGCCTTCCATCATACTCAGCCTATTGCAGAATACAAGGGCGTCGTACCAGCTTACCTGTTCCACAGGGCGCCTCCCGTCAGTTTCCCCCGTGTTGGGCGGTCTCCCATTCGCTGTAGTAAAATAACTGGGATTTGTCCCCATAACCGCCTGGTACATTTCCTGGGTTACCGGGTATTTGTACATGTAAAAGTCCTCTGTCAGCGTTACCGTATGGGTGTTGGTTTCATCGGTATAGCTGCCCGTTCCAAGGTATTTTCCCATCTGGAAACTGCCGGCTCTTACAAGAACCATGTCTGCCGGGTCAACGTTAAATTTTTCCTCTTCCTCAAAAAATTTGCCAACAATTTTTTCCATCCAGGGGTTCCTGCATCCCCCCAAAACCAATAACGGGATTGTTGTAAGAAGCATCAGGAAAATTATATAAGCTTTTTTCGATTTATTCCTTTCCACCGGTTAAACGCCCTTCACCCTTTGGGTATAACATCAATAGCTTACCATAGCATACCAATAGTTGCATACAGCGATCAAGAAAAATTTCCAATTTTTCGTTGAGTCTGGCATGCAAATTTTCTATAATAACATACTGCAAGTGATCGTATGCCAGGCTCAGTGGCAATTTACGGTTTTTATGATGGATGAAAACCTCAACGTACCGAACTGAACACATCGGGGGGAAAATGTTTTACTGTATGCCCATATACAATTAATAACCTTCAAATATCAAGTACATATCGCCTGTATAACTGACGCCTTCTGGAGGGGTATATGTCTGCTCCTGATCATCTGAATTTATTCCAAACAGTATCGAAATTTCCGGACGATATTCAAAATGCATTGTATCAAAGAGAGACCACTTGCCTCCCCAGCAAAATCCATATCGTTCAAAAATCTTTACAACAGACATGGGAGGATGGTAGCGTTTTTCGTAGGGTATTTTATACCACTCAGGGTTACCTTCATCCGAAGTCCATTGCCAGTATGTTGCACGGCTCTGTAAATTTTTCGGCAGTATGTCTATGGCTATTCCATAAGAGTGATAACTCCGGCTCGCCGTTGCAGCAACATTACGCCAGCTAAAAGCGCCGATATAACCTATTTCGTTAATAAAATCCCGTACTTCCTTATCGGTTTTCGCCGCTTCCATTACCAAAGCATTGATCTTTACAAGGATATCTTTTAAATCCTTGTGAACATCAAAATTCCTTCCAAAAAAATTAATTCGCACCATATTGGCGGTAGCTTCTTTTTCGGTAGATGCCCGCCACAGGATGTCATAAAAATCCGGGTTTCGTTTGGGCGGATCTTCCCTGCGGTTAGCCAGCTCATTCCGGAGCCATTCCGCCTGTTCACCCTCCGGCTCCTTCCAGGGGGGAAGTTCGACAGGGTAATTATAAAAAGACTGCTGCGCCCAGGAGCTTGCGTTATTTCGCTCCTCCTCGGGGAGCAGACGGCCATCTGCATAGTAAAACCATTTACCCCGCAGCAGTACCGCCCAATCCCCATCCCTCTCTTCGACGCGGCTTATTGCTTCGGGAAAGGCAGCGCCATGAGCTTTCATAACCTGTTCGGCTATTGACAGAGGGGAAGTCTGGCAAGAAGCAGAAAAAATCAGAAAAAACACAAAAAAGCATAAAAAACTTAACTTGGACATTAAAAAACTCCTGTTTTTCCATTTCAATGGTTGTTTTAAAGAAGATTCTTTACATCAAATCTATCAGCAATTTCTCCTTAAACACCTCCGCTGCATGAAACATTAAAAATTCGACATGAATCATGGTTTTGAGGGTCTTTTTATTCCGGTTGACACTAAAATTTCAAAGGAATATTCTATATTTATCACAGCTTATTTAAGGAGGCATACCTATATGCTGTTCGGAATCATGAGTAATAAACCTTTGGCAGACATGGCCAGAGCGGCAGTTCGTACTACAGATAACTTCCACTGGACGTTTATCGCTATTCTTGCGTTTGTTGTATACGTATATGCAACAGAATATCAGCGCAAGAACTTTTCCGGGATTGTAGCAGGACTGTCCTTGTACATGGTTCACTGGCTGTATGAAATTACCAATGCGATTATATGCGGTGTTACAGGTTATGCCTTATGGACGGTTTCTGCCCAAAGCACCAGCTTTATACTGCTAATCGGCGTAAGCTGGGAACTTTCAATGATGTTTTCTGTTGCAGGTCTCGCCACGCATAAGCTGCTGCCAGAAGACCCAAAGAAAAAGATTTTAGGTATCAACAACCGCGTGTTGTTTGCCGTTGCCAATGCGGCATTATTCAGCCTGGTGGAAATTTTTCTTGCATCAACACCGGCATTTATCTGGGTATATCCGTGGTGGGGAGCGCTTCCCGTATTTATCACCACCTACATACCGTTTTTCCTGGCTGCTTACCTGGTGCCGGACGCAAAGCCGAAAACACAATGGTTGTTCATCGGCGGCCTTGCGCTGCTTAATGCGTTACTCCTGTGTATTTTCATTCCGCTTGGTGTGATTTAATGGCGGCGTCTGGTTTGTAAATTATTTTTTCTTCTTTACAAGCCGGAAAAATGCCCGGGCTGCTTTTACAATTAAACAAATTGGAAAAGGTTCCATGCGTTTCCGTACTGTTTTAAGGTTTTGTATTATGGCAATTTTTTGAGGACAATGAGTTTCGCATTTTCCGCAGGCTGTACAATTAGCCGGACTATAGCTTTTTGACGAAACAATGCCAATGCCTGTCATGTATTGCTGTATTCCGGCGGTCCAACCCATAATATACGAAGTGTTATAGGCAGAAAAACAACCGGGTATATTTACCTCGCTGGGACAGGGCATGCAATAAGCACAGCCCGTACAGGGTATTTTATTTGATTTGTTAAACACTTCTTTAACAAGTTGGTACGATGCCAGTTCTTCTTCCGTAAGGGAACCGGATGTGCAGGCATCTGTCAGTGCACAGTTTTCTGTTACCTGGACAGGATCGTTCATTCCCGAAAGAACCACTGTAACTTCTTCCTGGTTCCAAAGCCAGCGCAGGCCCCAGGCTGCCGGGCTTAATGTACCGTTGGAAGTTTTTCGGAAAATTTCCTGCGCTTCTTTGGGAAGGCTGTTGGCCAGTTTCCCTCCCAACAAGGGTTCCATAATAATTACCGGCATGGTTTCCGCAGCTTTTTTTAAGCCGGTTATCCCTGCCTGATAATTCTCATCACTGTAGTTGTACTGGATTTGACAAAACTCCCAGGAATATGCATCAAGGATTTTTAGGAATTCTCCGGCTGTACCGTGAAAGGAAAAACCTATTTGCCCGATACGGCCGTTTTTCTTGTTCTCGCTTATCCAGGATTCAATTCCCAGATTTACCAAATGTTCCCATGTAACCAGATCGGGAAGATTATGAATTAAATAGTAATCAATATGATCGGTTCTAAGATCTTTTAATTCATCGTTAAAAAAATGATCCAGGTCTTTGGGTTTTCCAATCAACATTGCCGGCAGTTTTGTGGCCAGATAAATCTTGTCCCGGATACGATTCCTTTCCAGTATAACGCCCAGTGCTTCTTCGTTCCCCCGGTACATCCAGGCAGTATCAAAATAATTAATACCTTTATCTATGGAAGAAAGAACAATATTTTCAGCTTTTTTCAGATCAGTATTACCCAAATTTCTGGAAAACCTCATACACCCCAAACCCAGAACAGAAAGCTTATTTCCTGATTTTTTATCAATACGGTATTGCATAATTAATAGTACCGGTTTTTTAAAAGGTAATCAATTGACAACAGAAATTCTGTACAGATTGACATTTTGTTGAAAATCTTATAAAACGAAAAATATAACATGATGAAACTATTTTATTCCATAATACTATGCTTGTTGTTATTATTTGTGCTGACTCAGCCTGGGTTTTCTCAAAATAGCCAGGAAAGAGCAGACACAGAACAGTACGAAGAAAACGAACAAGCCTCTGCTCCTGATGAATCTCCCGCAGAAGTTAAAAGCGGAACGATAAAGCGCTTTTTAATCGCAAGCGGGGAAACCTTGTTAAGTAATTTAGTGCTGTTTACGTATAATATCAGCATATTGGGCGAGACATGGTGGGCAATACCTACTTACGATTCAGTATATAATAATTTTACAGAACCCTGGATGTGGGAAGAAGGTGAAGGTTTCATGGTAAACCATTTGGGACATTCCATTCTTGGAAATTACCATTATAACGCAGGCCGGGTTAATGGATTTAATTTTTATCAATCCGCCATGTTTACCATGTTAGGTTCGGCAGCCTGGGAAGCAGTCGGTGAAAATGCATATGCATCAATAAACGACTTTATAGTCAGTTCAATCGGCGGCATGACGATGGGAGAAATTATCTACCGTTTATATCTGGAAACCACCAGCGCCGGCGTTCCTGCATTTTTCAGGTTTATATTAAATCCCATAGCCAGTTTTCACAGCCTGTTAACAGGCTGGGAGCCGCCTGACTATGGCAGAAATATCCATCAGTTTCAGACATATATGGGAGCAAGCTTTGTAAATATTGATCATTCAATTTTCAACGAAGTTGAGGAGGAAGTATATTCTTTCCGGGGATTTTTGCCGGAAATGGGTATAAAAATTATTTACGGAAACCCTTTTTTGCAGGAAAGCTATACGCCGTATGATCATTTTGAGCTTATTTTTAATGTTGGCGTTCACCTTGGAAAATATGTATCCCTTAGGCTTATCTCCGACGGTTATCTTTTTTCGTTTTGTCCTGTAGATTCAGAAAAAAATATGATGAGTACCGGACTTTCTTTGCATTTGGATTATACCAACCAGGGAGATTTTGACGGCAACTGTGCCACTATAGACCATTTCAGCAATGCACTGGACTGGACAATAAAATATCAACATATGTTTTCCGAGGATTTTGCATTTCAAATAAAAAGTCATGCGGGTTTTACATTTTTTGGAGTTTCTGAATATCCATCACCGCCTTATTCTTATACCGTTAAAAATTATGGGTTTGGTACAAACGAAAAACTCTATATTATTTTGGATCATAAGAAACTGGGCAAACTGGAAGCGAGTATTTTTCATTATACAATATGGTCCAATCCAAATACCAGCAACCTGTCAAAAGGAACTGTAAATTTTATTTTTACCGAACTAACCTATTCGTACTTTTTTAACAAACATCTGTCCGTTAATTTAAACGGTTATTTTGCCTGGGAATGGGGACGCTTCGGTAATTATCCGGATACAAACAAAAGCAACAAATCAGCAAAAGTATATGTTGCGTGGGATATTTAAAATTACCCCAGGCAAAATTCCGATAATTTAGAAACCCTCTTTTCTGTCATATAGGTTTTTATTCCCGCAATTATTTCATTCATTGCCGGCGGATGAACAAAAGTAGCCGAACCAACCTGAATCGCAGCAGCACCGGCCAAAAGAAATTCAATCGCATCAGCTGCAGAAGCGATACCGCCAAGACCAACAAGCGGTACAGAAAGTTTTGCTTCCTGCAGGGCTTCCCTTAGTTCCCAAACCATGCGGAGAGCGATTGGTTTTATCGCAGGACCCGAAAGTCCGGCAAAAATACTGTCAAATACGGGACGCCGGTTTTGAATGTCGATTGCCATTGCTTTATAGGTATTAACCAGAGAAAGAACATCAGCGCCCATGTTAATACAGGCTTTAGCCACAGCAGAAATATCCGGTGCATTGGGAGAAAGCTTAACCATCAATGGCCTGTGCGGAGCAGCCTTTCTTACAGCGGAAGTTACTGCCCCGGCAACTTCCGGATCAAGGCCAAACGCCATGCCTCCTGATTTTACATTGGGGCAGGATATATTCAGCTCTATCATGTCGATAGAACTTGTGCCAAGGAGCAAAGCTCCTTCAGCATATTCGGCTACATCAGAACCGGAAAGGTTTGCGATCACTACCGGTCCCAGATTTCGAAGATGCGGAAGTTCTTTTTCAATAAAAGCAGGAATACCGGGGTTTTCCAGTCCAATGGAATTCATCAATCCAGAAGCTGTTTCATGAATGCGTACTCCGTTATTTCCCGGCCTTGGTCTTAACGTGAGTCCTTTGGTACAAATACCTCCCAGCGAAGCAATGTCCAAAAGCCCTGCATATTCACTGCCATAGCCAAAAGTACCTGATGCTGCAATAACAGGATTGCGGAATTGTACGCCTGCAATGGTTACGGAAAGATCTGGTGTCATGTAAATATCACTTCCTGAATTTTTTAACATTGCGGCCCTTCGTCCTTTTTCTAAGTATATGCATCCTTGGGCCTACGCCATGATACATTATGTTAAAAACGCCCTCAACGTTTCGGGCGCATCTTTTGGCGTCAAGAAAAAACCTCCGAAGCGGGAAAAACCGGCCCGTCGGTACAACAGCGGCGATTTCCTTTGGTTGTTGCAACCGTACAACCCAGACAGGCGCCGACTCCGCAGGCCATATGTCTTTCCATGCTTACATAACAGGGAACCCCGGCGGCAGCACATTTGTCAGCCACAACGCGAAGCATTGCTGTTGGGCCGCAGGCGCAGACTGCGGAATAATCCGAAGGATTTAAAAAGTCGGTAATAACACCTTTTTTTTCGCTTTTGCCGTTTTCAGCTGAAATAACAATTTGCTGCGACCCTAAAAGAGTCTGCCCCAAAAGCATAGTCTTTTCTTCCTGATTGCGAAAACCGGTTTTAAACCCGGCATAAAAATCAAAACTATTTTCAGGCAATTCGCAGCTTAGGGCCAAAAGCGGAGCAATACCAATGCCGCCTCCAATAAGTGCGATTGGTTTTAACCCTCGCGCTTTGCTGCCAGAGAGGGCAGGTAAAAAATCCGTCCAGGCGTTCCCAAGAGGACCTGTCAATTCCGCTTCTTCGTCAGTGTGCAGCGCCGACAATTCACCGGTTCCTTTACCGCGTTTTGCAATAAGAAACCGTACTGTATTGGAGTTCAGGTACTTTGCCATTAAATGCCTTTGATACGGATTTTTTTTGCTTCGTACCTTATTACGAATAAATTCTTCATTCGTAGCTGCAATTTCCCAAAGCGCAACACTGACAGGCCGCGGAAGAAACACTGAACTTCGTTTTGGTTTTATCATAAAAAACTGTCCCGCTTTTGGCATTGAGCCTGACCATTCAAAATCAAGACGGAAAATTTCTTTTGTGATGGGAATGTTGTATATCAATTCACAGGAAAAACATTGTTTCATATCCCGGCCGCTTTCCATATTGCATCTCTCATGACAACAACCGCTTCTCCGGCTGCTTCTGCTGCAAATTCGTTATTTGCTTCTTGGCCGTTATTTGCAGCTTTTACTGTCCATGCATTAAGAATAGAGCGGGAAGCATTTACAACTCCGCCGTTGCCTTCCCGAAGCAGCAAGGCAGCATCTTCCGCCGCTCCTCCCTGGGCGCCGTAACCGGGTATAAGAAAAAAAAGGTTGCCGTACTGTTCACGGAGGGCGGTAACTTCTTCCCGCTCTGTTCCGGTCTTTGGATTGGCACCCACAACAGCGCCAAAAGCGCCGTATCCATAGTTCCCCCGGTATTGATCTGCCAGGATGGACAACTTATCGCCCACTGCATGATATAACCTTGTAGTATCACGGAGCTCCAGATACTGAAAATCCCGCATACCTTTGTTGCTGGTTCTCATCAGTACAAAAGCGCCTTTGCCTTTATCTTTCGCATAGGCAAGCCAGGGCTCGATGGAATCCATCCCCATATAGGGCGAAAGGGTTACAAAATCCGCTTCAAAATCCCCTTCAAAGTGAGCCTTGGCATACTGGAGGGCCGTGTCGGCAATGTCCCCCCGTTTTATGTCGGCAATAACAAGAGATTTTTTTTCATGAATCAGGGCAAGGGTTTTGGCGTAAACATCGAATCCTGCCCTTCCAAGCGCTTCATAATAGGCAATTTGAACCTTAAAGCAAGCTGCTTTATCCGCCGTTGTGTCAATAATCGCATAATTAAAGGCAAGTACCGCTTCGGCGTCTGAAGCAGCAAGACTGCGGCTTAACGGGGGAATATAGCCAGGAGAAGTATCAAGCCCCACACATACATGCCCTTTGTCAGAGACCGATTCATAAAGTCTGTCCATGTTGTACATCATTTCTAGATGACTATACTCCGGATTAAAAGGAAAAAAAAGGCAAAATTTGCGGAATTTTGTTCTTTATATAAAAATTTTTGTTGACAAGTAAAACAGATCGCTGTTTAATAAATAAAGTTTATTTATTAATTGACATACTTAATAAAGTTTATTTATTAAGTATAATGACTGCTTTATAGAGGGGCAAAAATGGGGACTCTTAGCGGTAAACCTCAAATGCTGAAAGAAGTAAATTCCTCAATGATTGAAAGGCTGGTCTTTGACAACGGCCCTCTTTCCAAGCCAGAACTGGCAAAACGCACCGGCTTAAGTCTGACAACAATCAGTAAACTGGTAGATGGTCTTGAAAAAAAAGCCAGGCTCTCCCCAGTCGGACTTACCGGAAAAGGAGCAGGCCGCCGGGCTATGCTCTACGAAACAAACCGGAATTCAGGCTGCCTTGTGGCCTGTTATTATCAGGAAGAAAGCTTTTTTTGCCGCATTGCAGATATGCTGAACAATACTCTTTTCGAAAAAAGGTTCCCATTGGATCTAAGTAGCTTTAAAAAAGCTATTAATTCCACGCTGACTACTATCGATTTTTTGATTGGAAAAGCTCCGGCTCAGGTAAAAATTATAGGTGTAGGACTGCCAGGTGTAGTGCAGCCCGACGGCTGTCTTTTGGGAATACCCCAGATCGCCGTTTGGGAGGGTTTTAATTTACAGAATGTGTTAACAAACCGTTACAAAAAAGCGGCAATTTATGTAGAAAACGGAGTAAAGTGTTCAGCAGTCGGGTATTTTAACGCTCATCTGAAAGAAAAGTACGATAAACTCGTCTACTTCTATGTTGGTAACGGCATAGGATCGGGGATCATCCTTGACAGGCAATTGTACCGGGGCGCAGAGAATTTTTCCGGAGAAATCGGCTATATGACAGAACCGCGAAGCATGACAAGAGGTGATTATGCGTCAAGCGGAGGGTACATGGAGTCGCTTATGAGCGACCTGGTCGATTACAGTACGGGAGAATTAAGGCAAAAAAAACGAATTAAGGATGTTATTGCCATACTCAGCACCATTGCCGTTAACCATGTAGCCGTCCTTAACCCGGATGTAATTGTATTTGCCGGCAAAATCTTTGACGATAGCCTGATCGGGGCAATCAGCAAACAAATGGCAAATTACCTGCCGGCCGGGATCATGCCAAAGATTACTCTGGATACAAGCAGCACAACAGGGCTGGACGGATTAATCCGGAACAGCAGGAGTTACATTACCACCGGGATGCACCTTGTACAAAGCAACGGTTTATTGCAACAGGCAGCCAGAATTGCCTGATTAATTAATGGCGGTTTTTCTTTTGAATGGCAATTCAAAAGATTACCATAAAAACATTTTGTTTGGAGGAAAGAAATGAAGACAAAAGTAGGAGTAACCCTGTTACTTATCGCTGCTCTTGTGTTGGGTTTAGTAGCATGTTCCCCTCAGGGAGGATCATCAGCAGGCAGCGGTAAAATCAAAATCGGTGTATCCCTGCCAACATTGCGGGAAGAACGGTGGGCCGTTGATTACCGCGGTTTTGTTGAAGCGGCGGAAAGGCTCGGGATTGATGTTGTCATTCAGGTAGCAGACAACAATGCAGCCCGTCAGCAGTCACAGGTCGAAAATATGATTACCCAGGGAGTGAAAGTTTTAATAATCGCTCCTCACGATGCCGTTGCAGCCAAGCAACTTGTGGAAATTGCCCACAGGGAAAAGATCCCCGTAATAGCATACGACAGGCCTATCACCGATGGCGGTGCGGATCTGTACATCTGTGTTAACCAGTTCGACATCGGCAGAATTATGGGTCAGCACATTTGGGACAATGCACCCCAGGGCAACATTGTTTTCCTAAAGGGGGATGCTTCCGACGACACTGTTTATCCCATGGCAGAAGGCACCATGTCTGTGCTTAAGCCCAGACTTGACAGCGGGGAATACAGGATCGTTATGGAACAGTTTGTTGTGGATTGGGAACCCGCCAATGCCTTAAGGCTGATGGAACAAGCTTTAACCGCCAATAACAATAATATCCAGGGAGTTATTGCTCCCAATGACGGAACAGCCGGCGGTGTTATCCAGGCTTTGGGAGCTCAGGGACTTGCAGGCAGAGTACCCGTTACCGGTCAGGATTGTGAAACCGATGCAATTAAACGGATAATCGACGGAACCCAGGGCATGACAATACTCTACGACAACCTTCGAATGTCAGAAGCCGCTCTGCAGGCAGCAGTCAGTCTTGCCAACAAAGGACCTTCCGGCGCCACAGGAACAGACAGCGATGGTACACCGCTACTGGATTTCCCGCCCGTAGAGATTACCAGAAACAATTATCGCCAGGCATTAATTGATACCGGCTTAATGGACGAAGACGACCTGCATTAGTACGAAGAATATCTCACGCCAGGGCGCAAAGGACGCGCAGAAGAAAATAGAGTTTATCTTCTTCTGCGATCCTGGCGCTTCTGCGTGAAAAGTAATTGGAGGAAGTACCTTGAACCAAAATATACTTGAAATGAAACATATCCGCAAAGAGTTTCCCGGAGTTGTTGCTCTTGATGATGTTGATTTCAGTGTTACCGCAGGGGAAATTCATGCGCTGGTCGGAGAAAACGGTGCAGGAAAATCAACATTAATGAAAATCCTCAGCGGTGTATACCCGGGCGGTACCTATAAAGGCGAAGTTGTAATTAATGATGCTGTAAAAATCTTTGAATCCATTAAAGACAGTGAAGAAGCGGGCGTAGTGGTTATATACCAGGAATTGGCCCTTATTAAATATATGAATGTCGGAGAGAATATTTTTCTGGGAAACGAAATCCTTAACAAAAAAGGTTTAATTGACTGGGACACTACATTCCTGCGGGCAAAAGAAGCTCTGGATAAAGTCGGACTTCCGATTAATCCTGCCATCAAGGTAATAAATTTGGGAATAGGAACACAGCAGCTGGTTGAAATCGCCAAAGCCATTGCAAAAAAAACCAGAATCCTTGTACTCGATGAACCAACTTCGGCCTTAACCGAAACTGAAATTGAACATCTTATGAACCTTCTGCAAACATTCAAAGAAAGCGGAATAACCTGTATTTTTATTTCCCACAAACTTAAGGAAGTATTTCAAATTGCAGACAGGATTACCGTGCTTGTCGACGGTAAAACCAAAGGAACCTATAACAAAACCGATCTTACCGAAGACAAGCTTATCTCCCTTATGGTTGGCCGGGAACTGACACAGCGTTTCCCCGAGTCAAAAAGAAAACCGGAAAACATTGCCAAAAATGAAGTGGCTTTTGAAATAAAAAACTGGACCGTATACGATCCTGAAATAGACAACAAGATTGCGCTCAATAACATCAATCTTTCTGTAAGGAAGGGTGAAATATTGGGCGTTGCCGGCCTTATGGGTGCCGGAAGGACTGAGCTTATGCTGAGCATTCTTGGGGTCTGGGGAAAAAAGAGTTCCGGTGAGGTACTGCTTTTCGGGAACCCTGTTGTTACCCGTACACCTGCCGATGTAATCAAAGCGGGGATCAACTATCTTTCCGAGGACCGAAAAGGAAGCGGGATAGTGCTTATCCAAAATGTCAGAAATAATATGGCCTTACCAAGTCTTTATTCAAGGCTGAAAAACGGATTAATAGATCAGGATGCTGAATTAACCGCTGTAGAAAAAATGATTCAGTCACTGCGGATTAAAACACCTTCGGTGGAGCAATTGGTGGAAAAACTAAGCGGCGGCAACCAGCAGAAAGTTGCTTTGGGAAAATGGCTTTTGACCAATCCCAAGGTCATTATCCTTGATGAGCCCACCCGGGGTATTGATGTGGGGGCCAAATATGAAATATATACCATCATGCAAAGTCTTGCAGAAAGCGGCATAGCAATAATCATGATATCTTCAGAACTGCCCGAGATTTTGGGAATGAGTGACAGGATTTTGGTAATGCACGAGGGGACAATAGCCGGGGAAGTGCTAAGAGCTGAAGCAACCCAGGAAAAAATTATAACTTACGCTACAGGAGGCAAATAAATTGAACGAGCCTGATAAATCAAAGAAAGAATCATTCGGTACTGCATTGGCGGCTGTAATAAGAAGTAATATCCGGCAGTATACCATGATCGCCGCACTTTTAATAATCTGGACAATTTTTTCTATATCAACCGGCGGGAATTTTTTAAAGGCACGTAACCTTTCCAACTTGTTCATGCAAATGGTTACCTTTGCCATTATGACCAGCGGTATGGTATTGGTTATGGTTGCGGGAAACATTGATCTGTCGGTGGGATCGGTTTGCGGAACCCTGGGCGCACTGGCAGCATGGTTAATGGCCATAAAAGGAATTAATCCGGTTATTGCAATACTACTAACACTGTTCGCAGGGTTTATGGTTGGCTGCTGGCACGGTTACTGGATCGCCTTCAGGAGGGTTCCGGCATTTATTGTAACCTTGTCCAGTATGATGGCCTTTAAGGGATTTACTTTAATGATAACCAAGGGTGTTACTATCGGAGAATTCAGCGAAGGGTTCAAACAGATTGGCCAGGGTTATGTCCCCCAGTTATCCTCAGGCGATGAATCTCTGCATTTAACTTCCACTATTATGGTTATTCTTGCAGCCATTATCTATCTAGTTGCGACTGTCAGAACAAGAAGAAAAAGGATCAGCAACGGTTTTACGGTACTCCGGCCTTCTTTGGAAATTATTAAAATTGTAATTATTTTGGCCGCTTTATTGGGATTAGGCATGATGTTTGCCAGTCACTGGGGTATTCCATATGCCATTTTGATCCTTGTTGTAGTAGCAGGAATATTTACCGTTATCACCAATCGTACACCCTTTGGACGTCATGTATATGCCATCGGAGGAAATATTGAAGCTGCAAGACTTTCAGGGGTCAATGTCAGATCCACCCTGATGCGTATCTGTATGTTAATGGGAATAATGTCTGCCGCAGGCGCTTTGGTATTTACATCACGGCTTAACGCGGCCACCACCGCAGCAGGAAACGGTTTTGAACTTGAGGTCATCGCAAGCTGCATAATCGGCGGAACAAGCCCTTCCGGCGGTATAGGAACCATATTCGGAGCCATTATCGGCGCCCTGGTCATGGCCAGTCTAAACAACGGCATGGAACTGATGAACTGGCACGTTATGTATCAGTACATTGTAAAAGGATTGGTACTTTTATTTGCCGTGTGGATTGATATTGCGAATCGCAAAAAATAAAAAAACTTTTATTTTTTGTGAGCCTGTTATACACTAGATAAATTGCATGGCAGATGCTCAATGCAAACTGGCACTTAAACTTTTCCTGATGTTTTTCCAATTCGGACAATAAGCATCCATATGTTTTTTAAATTTTGCACCATGCGATTTTTCCAGCAAATGAATTAATTCATGGATTATTACATATTCAAGACAATCAGGAGATCTTTTTGCCAGTTGAAGGTTCAGCACAATACGCCGTTCACGAATATTACAGGTACCCCATTTTGTGCGCATGTTTTGTATTCTCCATTCCGCTGTTTTTACACCGATTGTCTTTTCACATTTTCCCAAAATCACCGGAACTATTTTTTTAAGTACCTCCCTATACCACTCTTCTATGATTTTTGCCCTGCTGGCCTTTGTGGTATTGTTCCTTATTTGCAAAATAATTTCGGGTTCCTTAACAAATACTTTATTAATACCGCCATGCTGAACATCAAGTGTGTACTGTTTTCCCAATAACCACAAGGTTTCACCGGTTACATAGTTAAACTCTACCGGACGAGGTTTTTCCGCCAGTTTTTTCCGCCGTCTTTTTATCCAGGAAATTTTAGCAAGTGCAAACTTTCTTATATCTTCATCGGAAGCTGAAACAGGAACTGTCATTTTTACTTTCCCATCAGGTGCCTTAACGCGAATGTACATGTTTTTAATAAGTTTCTTTTCGACATACATATAAATGTCATCAATAACCATTTTTCCCATTAGTTACAGAATAGCGCGGATGTGGAGAAATGATAAAGAGGATATACTATGTGTATGACAGATACTTTGCGATAAATTGAAGTTTATTACCGTTCTCTTGCATAAAATCATTCTAATCGGCACACTATTCCTATGAGCAAAATTCCTGTAGGTGTTCTTGGGGCCACCGGTATGGTCGGACAAACGTATGTTTCGCTTCTTTCAAATCATCCCTGGTTTGAAGTAAAATATGTTGCTGCCTCTCCGCGGAGTGCGGGAAAAAGCTACGCCCAGGCGATAGCAGGGCGGCAGCATCTTGACGGATCTGCGGCCGCAAAAAACGGTATGGGTAACGATACAAGTATCACTGGCAATGCAAGCATCGGCGGCAATGTCGGAAAACTTATTGTAGAAGATGCCAACGATCTCTCCAAAGCAATCGACGCACAAAAAGCCGGCCGCTGCAATTTTGTATTTTCCGCTCTGGAAATGACCAAAGATCAAATAAAATCGCTGGAAGAAGCTTATGCCGCAGCAGGAATTCCCGTTGTATCCAATGCATCCGCCCACCGCTGGACAGCGGATGTGGCAATGCTGATAGCCGAAGTAAACCCACACCATACCGACCTTATACCCATTCAGAGGAAAAACCACGGATGGGACAAAGGTTTTATTGTTGTTAAACCAAACTGTTCCATACAAAGCTATACAACCCCACTGTGGGCGCTTATGCAAAAAGGCTACGAAATCAAGCGGCTTGTGGTAAGCACCATGCAGGCTGTTTCCGGTGCGGGGTATCCGGGGGTTCCCAGTTGGGATATGATCGACAATATTGTTCCTTATATCGGAGGCGAAGAAGAAAAATCCGAAACGGAACCGCTTAAAATTTTCGGTTCAATTAATCAGGAAGGTATACTGGTAAATGCCGCCGAACCGAAAATTAGCGCCCACTGCAACAGGGTTCCGGTAAGCGACGGTCATACCGCCTGTGTAAGCCTGGAATTCGGGACAAAGAAGCCCTCCATAGAAGAAGTAAAAAAAATCTGGACTGAATTCAAAGCCCTTCCCCAGGAAGAACATTTCCCCTCCGCTCCGCAACAGCCCATCATAGTCCGTGAAGAAGCAGACCGGCCCCAGCCCCGCAAAGATCGGGATGCGGACAAGGCTATGGCTGTTGTTGTAGGAAGAATACGGCCCTGTACTGTTTTCGACCTCCGTTTTGCCGGCCTGTCCCATAACACAATCCGGGGAGCAGCAGGAGGGGGAATCCTTAGTGCAGAGCTTTTAAAATACAAAGGATTTATTTAGAGGAGTAGCCATTTTCAAAACTCTGTTAGTTTTGAAAAAGCCTCAAAGGATACAATGCAAATGAGCGAAAAAACTTTTCCCCTCAATAGAGAAAAACTTGAGGAGCTTTCAAAAACTCACCCTACGCCTTTTTATCTGTACGACGAAAAAGCCATTCGCAATAATGCACGGGAGATTACAAAAGCATACGGCATTTTCCCCGGATTTAAGGAACACTTTGCAGTTAAGGCACTGCCCAATCCCATAATGTTAAAAATCCTTGCAAGCGAAGGGTTCGGCGCCGATTGTTCCAGCATGACAGAACTGCTACTGGCGGAAATGGCCGGTATTCAGGGTGAAGATATAATGTTTTCTGCGAATAACACCCCCGCTGCCGAATACAGAGAGGCCAGGCGGCTTGGTGCAGTGATCAACCTGGATGATTTTACCCATATTGAATTCCTGGAAAAAAATGCCGGCATTCCGGAACTTATTTCCTGCCGTTACAACCCTGGTCCATTAAAATCGGGAAACGCAATTATCGGAAAACCGGAAGAGGCAAAGTACGGTTTTACCCGTGAACAGCTTTTCGCCGCTTACCCTCTGCTTAAGGAAAAAGGGGCAAAACGTTTCGGCCTTCATACCATGGTAGCATCCAACGAACTATCACAGGATTACCATATCGAAACAGCCCGTATGCTGTTTGAACTGGTGGCGGAGATTAAAGAAAAGACCGGCATTAGTCCGGAATTTGTCAACCTGGGCGGCGGCGTTGGGATTCCCTACAAACCGGAAGACAAAGCTGTTGATTACCAGGAACTTGCCAGGGGCATTGAAGCAGCGTACCGGAGCATTATTGTTCCTGCAGGGCTTGCCTCGCTTGGGATACGCATTGAATGGGGCAGGACAATTACCGGTCCTTACGGCTGGCTTGTTACCCGTGCTCTGCATACAAAAGACATTTACCGGAGGTACATCGGCCTTGACGCATGCATGGCCGATTTAATGCGCCCTGCCCTTTACGGTGCGTATCATCACATTACCGTATCCGGCAAGGAAAACGATACGCTTACAGAAACATACGATGTTACCGGAAGCCTCTGCGAAAATAACGACAAATTTGCAATTCAGCGCAAGCTACCCAAAATTGAAACCGGCGATTTTGTAATAATTCATGATGCCGGAGCCCACGGCAGGGCAATGGGATTCAACTATAACGGCAAACTCCGTTGCAGTGAACTATTGCTTCGCAGCGATGGAAGCATAATCCAAATCAGAAGGGCGGAAACAGCAGAGGATTATTTTGCTACCCTTGAACGGGATGTTCTTAAGGAATTTTCCGGCAACAGGGTAAAGAAATAAAAAAGGGAGTAAACTCAGTTTACTCCCCAAAAAGCATGGGCGATACAAGATTTGAACTTGTGACCCCCAGCGTGTCGAGCTGGTGCTCTAACCAACTGAGCTAACCGCCCTATCAATAACCCGTGTTAAACGGTATTGACGCAAAAAATTCAACAGAACCAAGCACTAAAATGCTGCCGTTCCCGGAAATGAGAACTGTACTAAATACCGCCGGTTTAAGAAACTTTAGGCCTTTTCCCGTATTGCCACGTTAATTTCAATTTTGCCGCTGGTTCCCAATTCCATAGGTACTATCAGGGCTTCCACCTCGTGATTTGAAATTTCCATGTTTTCCCCTGAAAACAGAGCCGGGGGGGTAAGGTCGAATTTAAATCCCAGATCATGAAGTTTGGTTACTGCCTGGGCAGTAATCATGTTAGCCAGTTCCTGAATAGTGGCCTTGGCAAGTTCATCAAGCTGATCAAATTTTTCACCGTTCATGGCGCCGGCTATGGCAAGGGATGTCTCCTTGGTCATGTCAAAAAGAACCCTGCCCTCCACATCTCCTGCAAGACCTACCAGGGCAGCAACTCCCATTATTGACATGGTAGTGGATTTAAGGTAAAGGTCGCCACGTTTTACATCGGTATCTAATACTTCTTTTAATACATTAAATGCAGCTTCTACAAACGGATTGATATACTCAACTCTCATGATCCACTCCTTATGCTCTTTTCATAAAGGCTGACACGGGCGGTTTTGCCAATGTACGCCATTCGGTTTCTGCCATATCTTCATTCGTCCCTAAAATCACCATCCCATGGCTTTTAAGCCGCTCGGAAAACTCATTCACGAGTTTGCCCTGTTCTGCCACCGGGAAGAATGATACCACATCCCTTGCCACAATTAAATCCAAATCCGGCAGGGAATTATCATTCAAAACATCATGGTATTCAAACAGTATTGAATCCTTGATCTCCAGGTTAAAAGTATATCCGTTTGGCCCCAGAACCATAAATTCCCGGCAATAATCAGGAACTTCCTCCAGCTCATACAGCATATTGGGAGCCTGGGAAATAGCCATGACATCGTTATCATTGGCCCATATTTTAAACCGGCTGTTCGGATACTTCTTTCTAAGTATACACGCTAATGAAAAAGTTTCATAGCCCTTTCCGCAGCCAATATTCCAAACCTGGATAATAGAGGAATTATTGGCAGGCAAAACAGCTGCAATTGCCTCTGCATAGTCTTCGCGCCAGAAACCAGTATTGGAAGGCGAGTAGAACTGGGAAAGGAAATCCTCGGCATCATTGATATTTTTTAACTGCAGATTCGGGCCATGCCGTCCTATGCTCCAATCTGTAAAACGCTGCCGCAGCCATGTATCGTTGATTGGACTGGGGAAAAAATGCATGAGCGCCGGAAGGCTTTGCTGTACAAAGCCCAGGGCTGATTCGGCCGAAGATGCGGCGGGTAGTATTTGTTCCTGCGAGGAAGGCATTTGAAAAGCATCACTTTCCGCCAGACGGGTTTTGCCTTCTTCATCTTTGCTAATGGAAAAGATCCGTATTACATCCAGGATAATGTACAAAGCCCCCTGTTTTTCCACAACTCCGCTGATAAACTTAATATTAATGTCTCCGAAAATAGGATGCGGAGGCTGTATCTGATCGCTGTTGATCCCCACCACTTTGTCAATCTTGTCTACAATAGTTCCGTAAACCCTGTCTTCTATGTTCAGGATCAACATATTTTCAATGCTGTCTTCTTTCTTTACCAACGGCAAATGGAAGAAATTACGCAGATCAATAATCGGGATAATATCCCCCCGCAGATTATAAACGCCCTTGACATAAGAGGCTGCATTGGGAACATATGTAAACTTGTCGGCTTTGGCTATTTCCTTAACATTCATAATGTCAACACCATAGTCTTTGCCGGCCAGAGAAAAAGTGATCATTTTAAAATCAACATTTTCGACCCGTTCTTTCTGTTCCTGAATATCAGTGTTTAATGTTTCCAAATCTCTTACTACACTCATTTTTCACCCCTACCGTATTCCGTCGCGGATCCGGCGCTGTTCCATTTCTTTCCGCTGGCCAAGCTCCAAAAGCTGACTTACATCAATAATCAGGGATACAGAACCATCGCCCAAAATCGAAGCGCCGGCTATACCCGGAGAATTGGTAAACTGATCCCGTAATGGCTTGATTACGACATCCTCTTCGCCAATAAGACTGTCTACCATAAAGCCCATCTTTTTCTCGGCAGTACCTACAATAACAACAAAATTATAATCTGATTTTTCTTCTGTTCTGATACCGAAAAGCCGGTTTAACCGGAGCAGGGAAATAACATCATTTCTTACGTTGATTACCTCATAGTTGTCAATAAAGTTGATTTCTTCCGGCTTAATCCGCAGACTTTCAATAACACTGGCAATGGGAATGGAGTATATTTCTTCTCCAACCCGGACCAAAAGACCCTGGATAATTGCCAGGGTAAGGGGCAGTTTAATGGTAAACTTGGTCCCCTTGCCTTTATCGGAATTAACGGTAACCGTCCCGTTGAGCTTTTCTATGGAACGCTGTACCACATCCAGTCCGACGCCGCGTCCGGAAATACTGGTAATCTGTTTGGCAGTAGAGAATCCCGGCTCAAAGATCAACTGGTAAGCTTCTACATCGGAAAGAACTTTATTCGGATTTATAATCCCCCGCTCAATGGCTTTGGACTTAACGGATTCTACATCAATGCCCTTACCATCGTCACCGATTTCTATTACGATCATGTTTCCTTCGTTGGAAGCCTTAAGAAGCACCGTTCCTTCTTCGTTTTTGCCCACTGCCAGCCGTTCTTCGGCAGATTCTATACCGTGGTCTACGGAGTTTCGGACAGAGTGCATGATCGGATCAAGGAGGTCTTCGATAACAGACTTATCAAGTTCTGTTTCTTCACCTTCAATAACCAGGTTAACCTTTTTATTAAGCGATTTGGAAAGATCCCGGACAAGGCGCGGGAAACGGCTGAAGATCTGGCTAATCGGAACCATGCGGATCCTCATAACCCCTTCCTGAAGTTCCGCGGTTATACGGCCCAGGTTTTGACTGGTTGAACGGAATTTGCTTACATTACCTTTTAAAGATGCTTCAAAGCCTTCAAAGAGGGAAAAGATATCTCCGTATTCTTCGCTTATTTCTTTCCGTATATCCTTAATGGAACGGCCTTCCTGAATGTTTTCCAGATAACTTGGCAGACTGTCGAAAAGATCTTTAATCTTTTCGCGGTATACAGACTGGATATCGTGAATATCAGTTAATTGCTGGGTAAACTGGATATTAATCTGGTTAAATGTAGCTTTGGTAATAACCGTTTCAGACACAAGGTTAAGAAGATCATCAATACGCTTGGAGTCTACCCTGAGTATGGATCCTGCTTCTTTTCCCGCTTTTTTGGCATCCTCTGTGGATGCGTTTGACTTTGGCGGAGCAGAAGCTGCGGCCGGAGCATGAACTGGTTCAGGTTCCGCCACGATTGCAGGAGTAACGGGCGCTGCTGCAGGAGGCGGAGGTGCAACAGGAGGAGGAGCGACAGGTGATGCGGCAACCTGCTGTGCGGCTACAGTCTGCATGGCAGACTGCAGCAAGCCTTTAGGTGTATCTACTTCTGTAGCTTGTACGCCGCCGCTGCTCACCGGGATTTGATCTATGCCCGTTACGGTGGAAGAAAGCGTTACATCGGGAATTGTTACGTATTTTTGGAGTTCCGTTACACTTTTGCTTGAGGCAATATAATAATACACCACGGGGAAAAAAGTATCTTCGTATAATTGTTCAAATTCCGGAGTAGTTTTGATTATTGCGCCCAGATTTTTTAATGCAGCATAGCATTGAATGCCGCCTACAGTGTTCATCAGACTGTTTTCGTCAAATTTTACCGAAACCTGGTATATAGGCTGGGCGTTATCTACGGCATCCTTTAATTCAGTAATCTCATCCAATGTAAGACTGCCTCCCAGGCCGGATCCGGCAGAAATCGGCTGCTGTGGCGGCGGAGGAGCAGCGGCTGCAGCAGGAGCAGGTTTTGGAACCGGCTTGGGAGCCGGCGCCTGTTCTTTCCCGGGGATCATGGCCACCAAACGGCTTTCTACCTGTGAAACATCCTCCTGATATACTGCCCCATTCATCCGCTGCTGCAGCATTGCCTTGATAATGTCAATCGCCGCCAGCAGGGTATCCACTGCATCTTCGTTAACTCCAATCTGATCGGATCGGATTGCATCAAGGACATCTTCAACTTTATGGGTAAAGCGGGAAAGTTCCATCATCTCGACCGTTGCAGAACCGCCTTTAAGGGTATGAGCCGCCCGGAAAATTTCGTCCACCGCATCTTTATTGGCCCCCTGGCTTTCCAAAACCAAAATGTTCTGTTCCAGGGTATCAACCTGCATCTGAGCTTCGCTAAAAAAATCTTTTAGCAATTCTTCATTATTGGGATCAAGATAATCACTCATATCTTAATGTTTATACGAAAATCATTTTACGTCAAGTATATATTACATCTAAAGCAAGTTTTAACAAGCATTATTGATCATAATGACCTATTTACCGATATTTTAAGTATGAAGAAATGCCTTATAGCCGCCTGTTTGAGTCTCTTTGCCTTTAGTCAGATACTTTCCGGGGCGGAAATTACTGTACCAAATCTGGACTTGGTCAGCCGGGGGAAGATGGAAGATGGGGATTTCGGTATCAGAAGCTCCATAGAGGCCGAAATTGCCATCAGCGGGGGCTATAAATACGGTTTTTCACTGGGTTTGGGGGTGGAAATTCCCGATTTAGGTAAATCCCTGTCCTACGGGCGTCTGGATTTGCCCTATGCCGCTGGTGGCCATCCAAGTGATGCCGAATACAATATAATGATAGATGAGATAAATGATCGTTTGAACAACCAGGCTACCCTCTCCATCAGATCCCTCAATGCAACAATACGGGAAGTTTTTGACAAAGCTCTGGAAATCAGCTTTTTTATAGGCCATTTTGACAAACTGGGTTCAGGAGATGAATTTCAGGAATATTTCGGTACCGAACCAATAGGAACCAGCCTGAGAGGCTTTTTTTACTATACTGACGGACTAAATAACGACCCATTTTTCCGTTTTAACGGGTCTATTCACAGTGTAATGGGGACAGGAGTGGGAATAAAAGGTATTTTTGGAAATATTATTCCCGCCTTTTACATTTATCACGACCTGTCTTTTCCCAAACATCAGAATAATCAAGGGGGAAGTTATCAACCGGGCCGTTATTCAACTGATGCAAAGGTCCTGATCAATGGCGAAAATGCCAAATTCGAATTAATTATGGGGTATACCCATGCTAACCATGACAATAATGTTCTCCGGGGAGGAGCCTTGGCCTGGTTTGGCACAGGCCCTTTAAGTTTTCTAATGCAAACCGGTATTTCCTACTACGAGATTGGAACGACTATGGATATCGACAATTGCTATTTTCTTATGGAACCTCGGCTCCGTTTCGATAAATTCGGAGCCAATTTAACATTTTTCTATCATCCTGTTTATTACATGAACCGGGTAATTTGGGATGATGTAAACACAGCAGAAAAAGCCCGGGGAAGAGCCGACATCAATCTGCGGGTTTTTTACGGTGGCATACAAAAATCAGCCTTCGAAACAGGCCTGGAAGTATTGGTAAACCTGAAAGTCCAAAATGGCGAAGAAGTCAAGCTCTGGTTATCCCCATTTATCAGTACCGTAACAACAGGGCTGCAATGGGACTTTGCCTTACGTTTTAATCCACGCTTTTTCTGGGACAAAAAAGACTTGATGGAAGGTTTTATCGGAATCAGAACATCGTATTAATAAGGGACAGGTATTTATGTTTTTTTGGAAAAAAAAGTATCTTTTGATAACAGTTGTTTGTCTGACCAGCAAGCTATTTGCACTGGACTTAACGGTCATTGGCGGCTTGGGAAACTTCTCATTTAACACCTCTTCGGAAAATGCCATAGGTACAGGCCAATTCAAGGGAAGTTTTTATCCTTTGGCCATTGTCAATGTTGAAGACCAGTTATCAGATACCTTTGGGTATACCGCCACTGCGGAACGGGATCCGGTGCTTAGAAATGTAGTATCCTGCGAAATGACCATAAACACCGGCCTTCTTAATCTTTCTGTCGGTCCTCTTTTTAGTTTGTTTAATACCGGAAAAACGATCATCCGGCCCGGTGTTTCCACCAGCCTTGGAGTGGAATTTCCCGGCATTTTTTTTATCAACCTTAAAGGCGGAGCAACCTTCGGGTCCAGCATGGAAAACGATTATGGCCTGGAAACCAGCAGCATCTCGCTTGGATTCTGGATCCCCAATTTGTTAAATACGTTCAGTGTAACTTCAAGCAAATTCAGCGAATTCAACACAATTTTGATCCAGGATGAACTGTTCCGCGCCAGTTATCGGGCCGACATTCATGCAAAAAATGCTCCGTATATGGTTTCCATTGAAATGGGCTATCAATCATTAATACGTTCTTACGAAATGTTATACGAAGATACAATTCGCGCCGTTTTTCTGGGTTTCGAAACAAACATCATATTAAAGCCCCAATTTATCCTTATCATTGGAGCGGAGATGCCAATATTTGTATGGGGTAAAACTCCCCTGGAAAGGGCGAAAGATCGCTGGTTTTTCCGGGCCTTTACAGGTTTTAAATGGAATATTCAAAAACAAAATGAAGATTTTGCCCTTTAAGAAAACCTGGCGGCAGAAAGTTTTTATTCGAAAGTCTGGTTTAATAAACTTCCTAACCAGTTGATAGTTTTTCCAGGGCTGCTTTTTTTCGTTTTTCAAAAAGCCGTTTGTTATCCTCAAACAAGTTATTTCCCATTGTATCAATGGATACAATAAGCGGGCCAAAATCTTTTACACGCAAAACCCACATTGCTTCCGCCATACCCAGGTCAAGCCAATGTGCCGCTATTACCGCTTCCACTTGAGCGGCAGCCAACACTGCACAGCCTCCGGGAAAAACCGTGTGAATTGCTCCAAACCGGTAACAGGCTTCGGCAGTCTTTTCCCCCATGCCGCCCTTTCCCACAATCAGTTTTGCACCGGTAGTTTGCAAAAATTCACTTTGGCAGCTTTCCATCCTCATACTTGTTGTAGGGCCAATAGAGATCATTTCCCAGTTTGAGTAAGGGGGGAAGTCTCCCCCCTGGGGCGCACATGGTTGCGCCCCACCCCCCTCTATATTCCGTACGAGAGGCCCAGCATGGAAGACCGCCAGCCCTGCAAGATCAACCGGTAAAGAATTTCCCTGCCGGACAATACGCTGGTATACATCATCACGTCCGGTTACCAGTGTGCCGTTTAAGTAAACAATGTCACCGATGCGGAGACCGGCAAGATCTGTGGAATGTATCGGAGTGAAAAGGTTTTTTTCAGTCATAGATATTAAGTATCAATAATGTCCCCACACCCGTACAAGCTCTATTGTCAGGCGGCAAGCGGCTTCCATTTCCGGAACCGAAACCCATTCGTCTACGCTGTGAAAATTTCTTCCTCCTGTAAAAATGTTGGGGGTAGGAATTCCCATCTGAGTAAGTTTTGATCCGTCGGTACCGCCGCGGATTGGTTTTAAAGTAAACTCCACCCCGGACAATTTGGCTGCTTCTTCCAGTCTGGAAAGAACTTCCGGGTGTTCTTCAATTTTATCTTTCATATTGTAATATTGATTTTTACACTCTACCCTTACCTGTCCGCCGGGAAACTGAGCTTCCACTGCTTTGGCAAATATTTCCAGCGCAGCGGCCCTTTCGCTGGCACGGCTTAAATCAAAATCACGGATATACACCTCCAGTTCGGCGCTATCCAGGTTTCCGGAAATTTGCGTTGGGCAATAATAGCCGTAGTAACCATCCGTGGCTTCGGGACTTTCCGATCGGGGAAGCATCGCCGCAAAAGCGGCGGCCATAAGGCATGCATTTGCCAACTTACCGCGGGCCGTACCCAGATGTATTACTCTGCCGGTAAAAAAAACTTTTGCTTCGATAGCGTTAAAACATTCTATTTCCAGTTCTCCCATTGGACCGCCGTCCAGGGTATAACAGGCAGCCAAAGTATTAACTCGCTGCAGGGGAAAAAACGGTAAGCCTTTGCCTGTCTCTTCATCGGGAGTAAAGATGATCATTACAGGGCCGTGATTAATTTCAGAATGAGCAAGAAGATATTCAACGGCGCTCATGATCTCGGCAATTCCTGCTTTATCATCAGCACCCAAAAGTGTCTTTCCGTCACTTCTAATAATAGTTTCGCCTTTATCGTTCTTCTCGATTACGGGCGTAACATTTTTACCGGACTCAGCGTCTGCTAAACATACATCCTGAGAAGTATCCAGATGAGCCATAAATCCAATAGCCGGCTTTGCTTCAAACCCGGGACTGGCGGGAAGAATGGCAAGCACATAGCAGTGATCGGTAATCTCCGCGTCAGGAATCCCCATGGCTTTTAGTTCGTCTGCCAAAAGCTGCGCCAATTCCCATTGACCGGCGCTGGACGGGGTTTCTTCCATATATTTATCACTGGTTGTCCGAATTTGCACATACCGGAGAAAGCGCCTGGTTATTGTCGCTGAAAAATTTTCCATTGTCTAACTGTAGCATTAAAAAAAACCTTGTCATATACTAAAGCAAAATGTTAATCCCCGAATTTCCCGACTTTGTACCGATTAGTTATGAATTGCGTACAGAAATGCACCCTCAGCTTCCCATGACCGTCGACGGGGTCTCAGAGTATACCTTTGCAAACCTCTATCTCTTCAGAAGACGTTACCGCTATAAAGTTTCCAGAGTACAGGATAAAACTTTTATCATTTCAGGAATACAACCGCCTCACACACCGGAAGAGACGGAGAAAACATTTTTTTGTATTCCCTGCGCTGTTCCCGGACGCGGAATTGTGGAAGAACTCTTTAAAACCCATGATTATTGGAAAGGGATTTCCGATTCTCTCCTGACCCCCAACCGGGATCGTATGGAAGAATGGGGGCTTAAGTTTACCGAAGACCGGGATAACTTTGATTACCTGTACCTGCGAACTGATCTGGCTGAACTTCCCGGAAAAAAGTACCATAAAAAACGCAATCTGGTCAGCCAGTTTCATAACAACTATCCGGACTGGACAGCAAAACCGCTGACAACAGAAACGATTCCCGTTACCCTGGAAATACTGGAAAAATGGCGGGAACAAAAAGGTTTTGACGGAGACTTTCTGGCAGCCACCGAAGCGTTAAAACAATTTAAAGGTCTCTACCTGAAAGGAATGGTTTACTGGGTTGGGGGAAAACCCGCAGCCTGGTGTCTGGGAGAACGCCTTGCCAAGGGCCGAATGTTTGCCGTTCATTTTGAAAAAGCCCTGGAAGATTTTAAGGGAATATACCAGTTTGTAAACCGGCATTATGCAGCCGCCCTTCCCAAGCACTATATTCACATAAACCGGGAACAGGATCTGGGCGACGAAGGACTCCGGCAGGCCAAGATGACCTACAGACCCTGCGGCTTTGTGCGGAAGTTTACGGCCGTTTCCGGCATCTTATCATGAAGAAAAAAAACCAACACGGCGTATCGGCATTCTGGACGAAAAAGTTACTATAGAATTCCGGGAAGATTTTGCGATGACAACAGAAGAATTATGCAGCCTTTAAGGCGTAACCAGACTTTCGAAGAAAAAAAGCCGTAACCGAGAAACATGACCCAATGGATCGTCCTCGCGTATATGGCTTTTCGGCTACCGACTTTTTTTACGGTTAAAACAAGCTAATAACGAGCCCATTTTAACCGCAAAAAATAGCATTGTGCATCGAGCTACAACTTATGGAATTGTTACAGTAACCGTTTGACCAGGACCAACATAACCAGTTTTTCTATACCAACTTTGTGTATCTGTTTTTAAGAACCTTTGTGAAGCTACCGATGACTTTTGGTCTGTTTGGTTTATTGCATAGCGAACTTCATATTCACCAGAATATTTTCTGGGTGGATCCTTCTTACCAGGTGGATAGTTAAAAGCCGTAGTCCATGCTACGTTGCTTGGCGATGACAATGGTTGGGCTACCCAATAATGATTGGTAGTACCAGTATTATGGATAACTAAATACCCACCTGTTTTTTCATATTCTTCTTTATCCAACCTTGCTTTCTCTTTGCTTGCTTCTACTTCTTCTGGGGATACTTGGGTGATAGTACAACCACCCAACACCATTAACAAAACAAAAACCATTGCCGCAATAATGAGCGTTGTCCATTTTTTCTTCATTTTCATCCTCCTAAAATGCAAATATTTGTGTATGATGCGCCAGCATTGATAACAAACCCATACGAGTTGTTTTAATGAGACTTCTCGCGGCTTGATTGGGGTATTAAACCAAGCTTTCGAATAAATTTCATTATTTTTTAGCTGTTCTATTCTCCATTACGGAGATAATACCCGTTACAATGTTACCTCCATCCCATTTGCATACAATCTTGTAGGTTGTTGGCCAAGTGGTTGTACCACCATAGTTAACCTTTATTTCAATCCCCAATATTCCCTGTACAGGCTGGTATTTAAGACCAGGAAACACCCTGCCCAGACCTGACACAAGTGCATCTGCACTAATCCTGCCATCGTTTGAACGTACCAATTCAGAAGCAGCTTCATGGATTGCCCTTGAAGTATCTGTTTCTTCCCATGTATATGTTACACATCCGGCCAATACGAACCCGAATAACAGTGTCAATACTGCCATTATCCAGAACCATTTGATTGTATTTTTCATAAAAACCCCTAAATATTATCATTAAGATAAATATTATATACTATTCGATAATTTGTCAATCACCAAAAGAATACTATTATTTACTTATAGATAAGTGGTAATAATAGTGAATATAAGAGAGATTTTATCCAAAAATTTGAAGGAAAACAGGCAAAAACTGGGGATTACTCAAGCAGAACTGGCAGAAAGAGCCGGAATATCAACCAATTTTGTAGCCATGATTGAACTAAAACACAAATTTCCTACCCCTGAAACACTTGACCAGCTTTCGACTGCTCTGGACATCGACACTTATGAGCTTTTTACCACTTCGGCTTCCCCAGACAGTATTTTAAGGAAACTTCATAATGATATTTTAGCCGATATGAAGCAATTTCATCAAAAAGTAATTCATGATTTAAATATCACTGTTGATAACGCTGTGGAAAAAGCCCTAAAAAAGCAAAAATAAATCTTTTATATTTTGTCTATTAAAATACCCATAGTAGAGCACGGTTCTACTCGTACTTCGTTCTCAGTATTTGGCTGTGTGACAAGTCAAATTTACGCTAATTTACTTGGCTTTTTTTGGAGTTTTATGATAATATTTTACCCTTAAAAGAGGAAATTATATGTATACAACGTACCATTTACGGGCCGATGAACTCAACGAGGAAGTTGTTCAAACCCTTAAAAACACTTATCGGCAGGATGAAATTGTTATTCTTCCCAAAGACGTTTATACAGAAATAGAAAAAAAACAGCATAACACGGCATTTACTGAAAAACTGCAGCAGGGTATACAGGATGTTGAAGAAGGCCGGGGCATTATAAAAACCATGGCAGAACTTGAGGCCATGGAAGATGCATGACCTTATCTTTACTCCCCAGGCATTTAAGGAATATCTTGAATGGCTTGCCTCATTATATTTAGGAAATAAATAGATATTAAAAGCTAAAATCCGTACTATTCGTCATAATCCGTGCCATTCATGATTAAAATGGGAAAGAAGCGCCAGGAACTTGACCTTTACCCCCCTAAATGATTATTTTTAATATATAGAAAAGTTTTTTCAGGAAAAAAGTTGAAAAAAAGGGAAGAAAATACTCAAGAAATGAATGAATCCTCAAAAGTCGGAGACAATCCTGCCGGAATGGAGGGCGAAGCCCTGTTTGGAGGAGCTGCAAATGGTCCGGAAGAAGTGCGCCAAAAAGCCCAGGATTGCACAGAAGGCGGAATAAATAACAATTCCGCAGGCACAGAGGTGAAAAACGGCGCAGAAACTACGGTTTCCGAAGAAGCCGCGGAAGCCAGAGATTCCGCAGAAAAACCCCTTACCACGGAAGAAAAAATAGCGGAACTGGAGGCAAAACTTGCTGAAGCCAGCGATAATTATCTCCGGAAAGCGGCGGATTTTGAAAATTTCCGCAAGCGGATGAATCAGGAAAAATCCAACGCTATTGAATATGCAAACCAAACACTACTTTTGGATCTGGCTTCCGTTATTGACGATTTTGAACGGGCAATTAAATCTGCGGAAACCCTGAAAGAAACCGCAAACGGCGACAAGGACAAAATTACCGCTGCTTATAACAGCCTTTACGAAGGGATCTCGTTAATCGAAAAAAACCTCCTTTCCCAACTGGAAAACAAATGGGGCCTGAAGCGCTTCGATTCTGCAGGAGAGCCTTTCGATCCCAACAGGCACGAAGCTATTATGATGGAAAAATCCGCCGAACTGGAAGAACCTGTAGTGGCGGAAGAATTTGTCAAAGGGTATTTATTAAAAGAAAGGGTAATACGGCCTGCTAAAGTCAAAGTCGTAATGCCGGAAAAATAACATTGCTAATATATAAG
>Ga0082212_10001110_pt1 | contig 39520 bp, 43 predicted proteins | sample TergutNt197P3_FD_71548 | JGI IMG/M metagenome (GOLD analysis project Ga0082212, IMG submission 71548) | Neocapritermes taracua P3 segment gut microbial communities from Petit-Saut dam, French Guiana - Nt197 P3 | ecosystem: Host-associated > Arthropoda: Insects > Digestive system > Gut ...
GGAGGGGGGCACCCCCCCGGCCCGCCGTAGGCGGACCCCCCTCCACAGAGGGGAATGGGCTCCCTCACGGAGGGAGCTGGCAGCGAAGCTGACTGAGGGAGGGGACGCGCTCTCCTCCCGCGCCCTGCGGGGCGCACCCTCCTCTGGGAGGAGGGCAACCACCCCGTCCGCCGTAGGCGGACACCCCTCCACAGAGGGGAATGGGCGGGGCGGTTGACAAAATCACTCTATGACGCTATACTGATAATCGGAACTGTCGCTTGGCGGCTTGGTCACTCCCCACAAAGGAGTGATGCTCATGATTACATATGAGGGGCTTTTTGCTTTTAGTATGGTCATCATAGCTGTTATCGCTCTCTGCTTGAATAAGCGGAAGAAATAGCACGAGACGCCGTTTAGTCACGGCGTCTCACTTTCCTAGCAAGGACTGAGCCGCCCTGCAAAAGCGGCAGTTCCTCTTATGTATTTAGTATACGGCATTACGCTCTCCCTGTCAAGTTATTTTTGCACCCCGGCCGCTCTGCGGAGCCACCCCTTCACAGAGGGGAATGTTAGAAGGAGGCCGTATATTGGGATTAACGATGAAACCGCGGGAAATGATAAAGTTCTTAGAGGAAAACGGGTATGCTTTTATCCGGGCAAAGGGTGGAAGCCATCATATTTACGGGAACGGAAGCCATTCGATCCCCATACCCATTCACGGGAGCAAGGATTATGGAGAAGACTTCATACGAATGGTTTTGAGAGAAACCGGAATAAGCAAAACGGATTTGCTGAAATATTTGAAACGATAGGAGGATGATTATGACCGCAAAATTATCTATAATCTGCTCGCAGCAAAGCAACGGAACCTATTTCGCGCAATGCCCCGAGGTAAAAGGCTGTTTTACCCAAGGGGATACCTATGAGGAAGCCGTTTCTAACCTGAAAGAGTTGGTTGAAATATCCATACGGGAAGAGCTTACGGAGGAAGAACGGCAGGAAATACAGCAATCAAAAGCGAAGATTTTCTCCGAATTTGAGATTGCGGTGTAGGAGGGATAGAGGCTCCCTCACGCCAAGCGTACGCTAGGCGTCAGAGGGAGCTGGCAGCGAAGCTGACTGAGGGAGGGGACGCGCTCCACCCGCCGTCTGCGGACGGCACCCTCCTCTAGGAGGAGGGCAACCACCCCGGCTCTGCGGAGCCACCCCTCCACAGAGGGGAATGGGCTCCGATGGCGTCTTAATTCCCCTCCAGGGAGGGGTGGACGCGAAGCGGACGGGGTGGTTATTCCCCTCGCGGGGGCTGGTACGACTTAGGTTCCTCTTGATATTGCTCTTTTGATGGGGTATACTTTGAGCAAGGGGGCGGTGTATATGCTCGATAAAGTTGAATATTGGCTCGGCTTATGCGATAAACATAACCAACATGCTGACAAAAGAAAGAATAGAACACATTTATAAGGGAACGGAGGAATTCCTATGTTGGATAAAGAAAAAGTTAGGGAAATAGCACGGAAATACTCCGAGGAAGTGCAGAAAGTATTAAACCCCACATCAATTATCCTATTCGGTTCTTACGTCAACGGCAACCCTCACGAATGGAGCGACATTGACAGGCATATTAGAAAAATCTAAAATAACCACACGATAACCCTTCCCATAGCTTGACTTTTATGGTATACTGTATAATGCTTTGCTAAAAATGGCGGGGATGGGTGAACTGACCTTTGGGTACGCTGGATAAGCTGCAATCATTTTGGAACGATATGGCCGAACGCTTCCGGTCTTATATTTCCATGTTCGGCGTCCGGGATGTGGTGGACATTTTGCTGGTCACCGTCATCGTCTACTTCGCCATCCAGCTTTTGCGGCGTTCCAGCGCGTTTTCGGTCATGAAGGGTGTTTTCTTCCTCATTTTGGTTTTAGGGCTCTCGCAAATCCTCGGTTTGCACACCCTCCATTTCCTGCTTTTCAGCACATTGCAAGTCGGCGTCCTCGCCGTGATTGTCCTTTTTCAGCCGGAACTGCGCAAGATGCTCGGGCAGGTCGGTTCGACCGGCAATTTGGTGATCGGGCGGAGCGGGACGAGCAACCTTGAGCATTGCATAACCGAAACGGTGGAGGCTTGCCGCTCCCTTTCCTGGGAGAGGCAGGGCGCGCTGATCGTTTTTGAGCGGCACGACCCGCTGAGCGATCATGCCGACACCGGCACAACGGTGGACGCCGCCGTCACGGCCGAACTGCTGAAAAACATCTTTTATCCCAAGGCACCGCTGCACGACGGAGCCGTGATCATCCAAAACGGACGCATCACAGGCGCGAGCTGTATGCTCCCGCTCACAACCAACCAAAGCCTCAGCCGCGACCTCGGGATGCGCCACCGCGCCGGGATCGGCGTCAGTGAAGTTTCAGACGCCGTGGTCGTGATTGTCTCGGAAGAGACCGGTTCGATGTCGGCCGCCGTCGGCGGTATGCTCAAACGCCACCTCGCCCCTGAAACGCTGGAAAAACTGCTTCGGCTGGAACTGCTGCCCGCCGACCCGAAAGAGAGCAAAAAGGGGTTGGGCGGCGTCTCCAAAAGGATCAGAAAGAAGGGGGATAACGCTTGAAGAAAGGGAATATTCTAATTTGGGCATTATCCCTGATTATTGCCTTCGTCTTATGGGGTTATGTGGCGTTTTACGGCAACCCTGAAGACGAGATCATCGTAGACAATATCCGTATTCAATTTATCAACGACCAATATCTCTCTTCAAGGGAGTATATTCTTGTCGGCGGCAGGGACGCCACCGTCAGCGTACGGTTTGTGGGGCGCAGGCAGTATTTGGCAAATATAAACAACAGAAATGTAACGGCCGTCATCGATTTGAGGGGCATCCGCGCACTTGGGAACAACCCGATGGAGTATGAACTGCAAGGCCCGGCCGATCTTGATTCCGTTGACCAATACCCGATCAATCCCCTTGTCACATTGAAAGTTGACAAGATTGACAGTAAAAGCGTCAACCTCCGGCTGGATTTTAACGGCGAGATCGAGGACGGTTATGAGCGCGAAGCACCTAGATTCGACATTTATAACGGCGAAAGCCTCTTGCCGGACAATTACCGTGTTCGGGTCACCGGCCCGGTCGAAGTGCTGGATACGATCTATGAGGCTGTGGCGAGCTATTCGCCGCATGCCCCGCTCAGGCGGAGCATTGTTGAGGTTCCCGTTGATTACCGGTTTTACACGGAAAGCGGGCAGCTGGTCGATAACGAATACATCATCGCTAACGATGATGTTTGGCTGACCCTCCCGATATATATGGTCAAGAAGGTCAAACTCGAGATAAATTTCATTTACGGCGGCGGCTTGAAAGGTGAGAATATTTCCTGGAAGGTTGAACCTGAAAGCATTCGTGTATCCGGCGACCCGGAGATTTTAGAGGATACCCACACCATCCTGATCCATCAGGCTGACTTAGCGTATCTGCAAGAGAATTTCAATGAAACCATCCCGTTTTTCCTGCCGAACGGCCTTAAAAATCTTGACCTTGTAGAAGAAGCTCATGTATCGATCACAATCGAAGGGGTAACGACAAAGGAGGTCAGCACAACCAACGTCTTTATCAAAGGGCTTACCCTGCCCGAAGGATATACCTGTATCGTACACCCCGTAACCATCACCCTTCGGGGTTCGGACAATGATTTGAGACGGGTTGAGCCTGTTCACGTCCATGCCGAAGCCGATTTCTCCGACTTAACAGAGATAACGCCGGGATTCCACAGGCGGTTTTTGGATAAGAGTAAAAAAATAGAAGTGCTGGGCTTTGAAGAGACGGTGGGAGCTATCATAAAGGATTATATCATTGAAATCGAGATCATCCCGATTTCAGAGGCGGGTTCATGACGCAAACGGCGGTCGTTATCAAGATTTACGGCCCCGGCCTTTGCGAAGTCCGCGTACGCCGTCAGTCATCGTGCGGCGATGTTTGCTCTTCCTGTGCCAACCTCTGTGAAACGCCTGACATTGATGTGTTGACGGTAAACCCCATCGGAGCCGGGTTGGGAGACTGTGTATTGATCGAAGGCAGCCGTACCCTTGCGTTGGCGGCACTGGTTTATTTGGCGCCCATCCTCCTCTTTTTCATCGGCTGGTTCATCCATCCTTTGGCCGGAGGCGTTGGCTTATTATTGGGCGTTGCGGCCGTCTTAGCGGCCAACCGTTTTTTGCAGAACAGAGACGGCGTTTCGGCAAAGATCGTTGCGATCGTAGAAACGGCAGAATAACGATGTTTGGTTATATAAAGCCCTATCAGCCGGAGCTGAAATTCCGCGAGATGACCTTGTACCGAGCCGTTTACTGCGGGCTTTGCCACACCCTTTCCAAGCGGTACGGAGCCAAAGCGCGGCTTTTGGTGAATTATGATTTTGTTCTGCTGGTCATGCTTTTTTGGTCGGGGCCGACCAAAATGGTCAAACGGCGATGCGTCAAACATCCCTTTCGCGGACATTGCCAACTATGCGAAGGAGACGCCCTCGACTACGCCGCCGACGCCTTGATCCTTTTTTCCGATTGGAAACTGAGAGATTCTGTTTCAGACGCACGGCTGGCTCTCTTTTCCCGGTCATTGCGTCTTTTCTACCGCAAGCATTTTCAAAAAGCCTCAAAGCGGCTCCCGGGGGAAGCGGATGAATGCGCCCGGCGGATGGGTGAAATCCAGCAATTAGAGGGTTCGGGAGATCAGGCGTTCAAAAGCATCTATGCTTTCGGAACCATGCTGGCTTCGTTAAGCTCCTTCTATCGTAACGATAGCGACCGGCGGGCGGCGCACAGCGTCCTCTATCACTTGGGCAGCTGGATCACCATCGCCGACGCGGCAGACGACCAAAAACGCGACGCCAAAGCAAAAGCCTACAATCCTGTAACGGCGTCCGGTTTGGAACGGGAGAAGGTTTTCAACCTCTTAAGACAAGAGCAGGAACTGGTGCTTACAGCTTTTGATTTACTGCCTGAAAATGAGTTTACCGACATCACGCGCAATATCCTGTCCTTAGGGCTCCATTCCCGCGGACACGACATCTACAAAAAAGGAGGGGCGTCAACCGATGAATGATCCATATGGCGTTTTAGGCGTCCCGCGTTCAGCCTCGGCCGAAGACGTGAAGAAAAGATACCGCGAACTGGCGCAGAAATACCACCCCGATAAATATACGGGGAATGAGCTGGCCGACCTCGCGCAGGAGAAAATGAAAGCCATCAACGAAGCATACGACATCATCATGCGGGAGAAAAACGGACAAGGTTCGGCAAGCGGCTCGGGGTACAGTCCCTATGGGCAGCAGAATCAATCCCCTTACGGACAGGGGCAGCAGGGCGGCTCCTATGGGCAAAACCCCTACGGCTACCCTCCCCAGCAAGGCACGCGCGGCTGTTCATGCTGCGAATGCTGCGCGGGGATGATGTGCGCCGATTGTTTATGTTCTAGTTTGAGGTGTTGTTAGAAGGAAGAGCAGCGCAGACCGTCAGGTCAGCTAAATTCACTTTAGCTGACCGCCCGGCGGGCGTTGCGATGCTTGACAGGAGGTTCTCATGAACAGTATGACAGGATACGGAAGGGCGTCCAAAGACGCGCTGACCATCGATCTCCGCGCCGTCAACCACCGCTACCTTGACATATCGGTTCGTACACCGAGGAGCTATTCTTTCTTGGAAGAACCGCTTAAAGCACTGGCCGCCAGCTGTGCCGGGCGGGGGAAGATCGAGATCGGCGTAACGGTGGATAACCTCGCCGCGGATACGGTCAGCATTACCCTCAACCGCCCCGTGTTGGAGAGTTATCTGTCGGCGGCGGTGACCCTCAGCGATTACGGCATCGCAAACGACATCAAGGCCTCGTCCGCCCTTCGCTTCCCCGACGTCATGGCCGCGGCCAAACAGGAGCCGGAAACCGAAGCCGTCACGGCTCTCGCCCTGTCGGTTGCCGAAGAGGCGTTCGCCGATTTCAACAGAACCCGTGCCGGCGAAGGGGAAAGACTTGCCGGGGATATTGGTGCTAAACTAACCGAAATTGAGCGTTTGGCGGCTTTGATCGAAACCCGTATGCCCGAAAATGTAGCGGCTTACCGCGAACGATTGCGGGTAAAAATCACGGAGATTTTAGAAGGGCGTTCGTTCGACGAGGCGCGCATCCTCACCGAGGCCGCCGTGTATGCCGACCGCATCTGCGCCGACGAAGAACTCGTACGCTTGCGCAGCCACATCGCCGCTCTTCGCGGGATGCTCAAGCAATCCGGCGCGGTTGGGCGGAAGATGGATTTCCTTGTGCAGGAGTTTATGCGGGAAGCCAACACCATCGGCAGCAAATGCAATGATACCGAAACGGTATCATTCGTGATCGACTTGAAAAGCGAGATCGAAAAGATACGGGAGCAGGTGCAAAACATCGAATGAAACTCATCAATATCGGTTTTGGGAATATGGTTTCGGCGGCAAGGCTGGTGGCGGTTGTCACGCCCGATTCGGCTCCGATGAAACGAATCATCCAGGAAGCGCGGGACAGGGATAAGCTGATCGACGCGACGCTGGGACGGCGTACCCGGGCTGTCCTCATTATGGACAGCGACCATGTGGTGTTATCGTCCATCCTGCCGGAGACGGTGGCGGCTCGTTTGCAAGGCGGCGCGGCGGCGGTTGAGGAAGAAACGGAGGAACCCTGATGGCAGGCTTACTGTTGGTGGTATCCGGCCCGTCCGGCGCGGGCAAAAGCACCGTTTTGAACGCGGTGATGGCAAAGCGGAAGGATATGTTCTTTTCGGTATCCGCCACGACACGCGCTCCCCGCCCCGGCGAAACAGACGGCGTCCAATATTCCTTTGTTTCACCGGATGAATTTCACCGGATGCTGCAAGAAGGGCGTTTGCTGGAAACCGGCTCTTTCGCGGGAAATTGGTATGGAACACCGCTTGACCCTGTTATGGAAAGGCTGGGAAGCGGGGAAACTGTGGTGCTGGACATCGAATCGGCCGGGGCGGCGCAAGTCAAGGAAAAATACCCGAACGCCGTTTTGATCTTTCTAACACCGTCAACCGAAGAGGAAGCCGAACGGAGGCTGCGCAACCGGGGAACCGAGAACGAGGAAAAAGTCTTGAAGCGGATGGCGGATTCGAGACGGGAGTATATGCAGATCGACCAGTACCGATATATCGTCGTCAATGATACGGTCGAGGTTGCCGTTCAAGCCATGGAAGCCATCATCATCGCCGAATGCGCGCGTACCAAACGCAACAAAGGATTGTTTTTCAAATATCGTGAGACACATAGATGAAGGAGGAACCCCATTATGCTTTCACCATCCATCAGCGAACTCATGCAGCACATCCCCAGCCGTTACCTTTTGGTCAACGTCACGGCGCGGCGCGCCCGCGAGATCGCCGAAACAGCGGAGCGGCAGGACATCAGGCTGACCGAAAAGCCGGTTAAGATGGCCATCAGCGAAATCGCCAACGGCGCGCTGGTCGGGGCTGTCAAGAAAGAGTACAACTACAAATTAGACTAGCGTTGAAAGATCAGTATGTCCACATAGCGGTGCGGCGCGTTCCGTATACGGCTGACAAGCCGTATACATACCGCGTCCCCCCGGCTTTGCGGGGTTCTGTCAGCCCGGGGATGCGGGTAACCGTTCCGTTCGGCGGCGGCAACCGTAAACGTGAAGGCTTTACACTTAGCCTTGCCGACAGCACACCGCTTCAAGGAAAGGCCATCAAAGACATCGCCTCCCTGCTGGATGCAGAGCCGGTTTTGAATGACGGACAGCTCCGTCTCGCGTTATGGATGCGCGACCGTTTTTTCTGCACTTCCTATCAAGCACTGCACACCATGCTTCCCAGCGGGATGTGGTATGATTGGGAGGCCGGGGTCGGCGTACGCCGGATGAAGGACAAAACAGCCTTGCAAGCCGAATTGGCTGTGTCGGCCGAGGAGGCTCTTTCCTTTGATATGGGGCGTCCCTCCCCCGCCCAGCGCGAAGTGCTGGAGCTTCTCTGCGACGCCGGAAGCGCGCCTGTGCGGGATATTTACTACCTGACCGGAACCAGCCGCCGTACCCTCAACGCACTGGAAGCCAAAGGGCTGATCTCCCTTTTTGAAGTCCCTGTGTTTACGCCGCCGCGTTTAAGCACCCCAGCGGAACCCATTACCCTCAGCACAGAACAGCAGGCGGCTTTTGAGCGTTGCGCCCAAGCCCTTGACACCCGCCAGCCGGCTTGCGGTTTGCTCTACGGCGTAACCGGCAGCGGCAAGACCAATGTCTATATCCGCCTTGTGGAGAAAGCCCTTTCCGAAGGCGGTGGTGCCATTGTTTTGGTGCCCGAAATCGCCTTAACGCCGCAGTTGTTATCCCTCTTCTCGGCGCACTTCGGCGGGAAAGCCGCCCTTCTGCACAGCGCGCTCTCAATGGGGGAACGCCTCTCCGAATGGAAACGAATCCGGGAAGGAACGGCAACCGTAGTTTTAGGGACGCGCAGCGCGGTCTTTGCCCCGGTGTGCGATTTACGGCTGATCATCCTGGACGAAGAACAGGAAGGGACGTATCGGTCGGCCGAATCCCCGCGCTATCATGCGCGTGAAGTGGCAAAATTCCGATGTGTACAGCACAGAGCCACCCTCTTGTTTGGCAGCGCGACGCCGTCTGTGGAGAGTTATCAGCAGGCTTCACAGGGACAGATTTTTCTCTGTCGTTTGGATACACGGTACAATCAACAGGCGTTGCCCGAAGTCAAGATTGTCAATCTGCGGGACGAACGCAAATTCGGCAATGACACCACCATCAGCCAAACGCTGCACGGCGAGATGGTTCAAAACCTGCAAAACGGCGAGCAGACGGTATTGCTGCTCAACCGGCGCGGCCACCATAAAATGATGATCTGCCCCGAATGCGGCCAAAATCCCGGATGCCCGCGATGCAGCGTCCCGCTGGCTTATCACTCGGCAAACGGGCGTCTCATGTGCCATTATTGCGGTTTCTCCTCCAAATACGACGGGGAATGCGGCGATTGCGGCGGGAAACTCATCCCGTTGGGGGCGGGGACACAGCTTGTGGCCGAAGAACTGGCCGGACTGTTCCCCGATACCGAAATCTTGCGGATGGACACAGACACCACCGGGGGACGCGGGGCGCACGAGAAACTGCTTGACCGCTTCCGGAAAAAAGGCATCCCCTTTTTGATCGGGACGCAAATGGTCGCCAAAGGGCTGGATTTTCCCAATGTGACCCTCGTGGGCGTCTTATGCGCCGATACGGCCTTGAACATTGACGATTTCCGAGCCGGCGAACGCGCTTTTTCCCTGATCACGCAAGTCATCGGACGAGCCGGACGGGGAGATAAACCCGGAAGAGCCGTCATCCAAACATATACGCCCGATCATCCAGTCATTTTGACCGCCGCCGCGCAGGATTACGACCGTTTTGTCCAAGACGAGGCCGCCCTGCGGCAAATACAGTCGTATCCACCCTACGCCTCCATGACCCGCCTCACCCTCTTCTCTCAGAAACAGGATGATGTGCTGCGCGCCGGGCTGCGGGTGCTGGGCTGGATCGAGCGATCCAAATGTGACGGACTGATGCGGGTATTGGGGCCCGCGCCCGACCGTATTGTGCGGTTGAATACCCGCTTCCGTTACCACATATTATTACTGCATGAGAACAAACCCGCCGTGCGCCGTTTGATTCAAGGTGTCCTGACGGCTTTTCCGGGCGATAAACGCAATAAAGGCGTCGGCCTCTTCGCCGACGCGAATCCGTAGAGGTGCTAATACATGGGGCTTAGAACGATATTGCATGACAGCGACCCGACCCTTCGCAAACAAAGCCGCGAGGTCACCAATTTCGACCGCCGTTTGCACGATTTGCTGGACGACCTCGCCGAAACGGTCGCCCATGCCAACGGCGCGGGGCTGGCCGCCCCTCAGGCGGGCATACTTCGGCGGGTTTGCGTCATCAACGTAGACGGGCTGATCGAATTGGTCAACCCGCGCATCACCGCGTCGGACGGAACGCAGGAAGGAGCCGAAGGCTGCCTCTCCATTCCCGGCCGAACCGGGCTTGTCAAACGTCCAAACCGCGTCATCGTCGAAGCGCAGAATCGTCATGGAAAATCGGTCGTTCTTGAAGGCGAGGGATTTTTGGCGCGCGCCCTCTGCCATGAGCTGGATCACTTAAACGGTGTTTTGTATACCGACGTCATGGAACGCTTTATGACGCTGGAAGAGCTGGCGGAGCTGGACAAAGAGGACGAAGAGGAATGAAGGTCGTCTTCATGGGAACCCCCGATTTCGCCCGGGCTTCCCTTGCGGCGTTGCTGGACATGCCGGAGGTCAGCGTTACCGGGGTGTTTACCCAACCCGACCGGGCGGCCGGGCGCGGCATGAAGTCTCTCCCCTCCCCTGTAAAGGTATTGGCTTTGGAACATGGGCTTCCGGTCTTTCAACCCGTTAAAATGCGCGACGGTGCTGCGCTTGGTCATTTGCGGGAATGTTCTCCCGACCTTGTTGTGGTTGTTGCGTATGGACGTATGTTACCCCGGGAGATGCTGGATTTTCCGCCGCTGGGCTGTGTCAACGTCCATGCCTCCCTTCTGCCCGAGCTGCGCGGCGCGGCTCCCATCCATTGGGCGATCGCGCGGGGGTATACAGAAACAGGCGTTACCACCCAGCGGATGGCCGAAGAGTGCGACGCGGGCGAACTATTGTTTTCCGAAACGACTCCCATCGGTGATCGTGAGGATACGCCGTCTTTGCATGACCGCTTGCGCGAACTGGGTGCGGCTTTGCTGCAAAAAACGGTATGCGCACTTGCGGATGGAACGGCCAAACCCATTCCGCAAGATCACGCCAAGGCTACCTTCGCGCCGATTTTGCGCAAGGAAGACGGGATCATTGACCCCGCTCTCCCGGCTGCCGAGCAAGACCGCCTGATCCGCGCCATGACGCCGTGGCCGGGTGCAACCCTGAACGGTTTGAAAATCCACCGGGCCAGGCTGGTGCCGGACGGAGACGGGGAAAGGCTTGAATTGCTTGAAGTACAAGCTCCCGGGAAGAAGCGGATGAGCGCGGAAGAATATTTCCGGGGACAACGGGCTTGAACGCGCGGGAAGCGGCCTTGAAGGCACTTGCGCGGCAACGCCGCCACGGAACCCGCCTTGACGCCGCTTTGGCCGAAGCGTCCAAAGGACTTTCACCGCTTGACCGCGCTTTGGCGATGCGCCTTTGTTACGGCGTCGTGCAAAACCGGGATTTGATCGACCTTGCGTTGAAAGATTCCATCAAAAAAACACAGCCGCAGGTGCTGGATATTTTGCGCCTCGGTGCTTACCAGCTTTGGTTCCTCGATCGGATACCACACCGCGCCTTGACCGACGAAGCGGTGCGTATTTGTAAGAAAACCGCACCTCACGCGGCCGGTTTGGTCAACGCCATCCTGCGGCGTCTGCCCGAAAAACCGCCGGAAACGGATGATTTCTCTGTTAAACACAGCCTCCCCCGCTGGTTTTGCGAGAAAATGGCTTCCCTCCTGCCGCCGGACGAGCTGGAACCGTTTTTCGCCTCCTGCAACGCCATACCGCCCATCTATATTCAGGAGAAATCGGGCGGCTATACTTTGGAAGACGCCTCCATACTAGACGAGGTGTTACGAAGCGGCAAAGGGATCGTCGCCGACCCGGCGGCTAGAAGAGCCGTGATATCACTCAATCCCCAGCCGGGGATGCGGATATGGGATTGCTGCGCCGCGCCGGGCGGCAAGACAGCGATGTCCGCGTTTATGATGGACAATCAAGGCACTATTTTGGCAACCGACAAGAGCGCGGAAAAACTGCCGATGATACATCAAACCCTCTCCCGCATCGGGGTGACCATCGCCGACATTAAACAAGCCGACGCGGCGGTATATACCCCCGAAGGGTTATTTGACGCTGTTTTGTGCGACGTCCCCTGTTCCGGCTTCGGAGTCTTGCGCAAAAAACCCGACATCCGTTACAGAACAGAGGTCAGCCACTTCCCCGCTCTCCAGCTGTCCATCCTGCGGAACGCGGCAAAAGCGGTCAAGATCGGCGGGGCGTTGGTTTACTGCACCTGTACCCTGTTGCCGGAAGAGAACGAGGATGTTGTCAGAGATTTTATGTCAGATGATTTTACGGTTGAAAGCATGGAAACGCTTTGGCCGCACAGAGGAGATACGGATGGTTTTTTTATATGCAAAATAAAGAAGAACGGAACAAGCCCGCAATGAGGCTAAATTCATTTTAGCCGAATGTCCGCGGGTGCGGTAGAGTTTGACATGAACGATAAAATAGACATACTTTCCCTCCTGCCGGAGGAAATCAACGTCACGCCCGCCTACCGTCAAAAGCAGGTCTTTTCATGGCTCGGCAAACATGGCGTGCGGTCTTTTTCAGAAATGACCAATCTTTCCATCCAGCTTCGTTCTGAGCTTTCGGAACGATACAGTCTCGACATCCCGCGAGAAATGGAGCGGCAGGTTTCCGCCGACGGCACGCAGAAGATATTGTGGCGGCTGAGAGACGGGGAGCAAGTTGAAACGGCGTTGATGCGGTATAAACACGGCTGGTCGGCCTGCTTGTCCACGCAAGCTGGCTGCCGTCAGGGCTGCGCCTTCTGCGCCTCGGGGTCGCACGGCTTTTCCCGTAACCTGACGGCCGGGGAAATCCTGAGACAGGTGCTTTATTGCGGGGTAGAGATCAGCCGCGTCGTGCTGATGGGTACAGGCGAGCCGCTGGATAATTTTGACCAAACCGTCCGCTTCTTAAAACTTATCAGTCATTCCGAAGGACGGAATCTCAGCCCGCGCCACATCTCCCTTTCCACATGCGGTGATGTGCCGGGCATCCTCCGGCTGGCCGAGCTTGGGCTTTCCGTAACCCTTTCGGTCTCCCTTCACGCGCCTGACGACGAAACGCGTGACCGCATCATGCCGGTCAATCGAAAATACCCTATTTCCCAACTTTTAGACGCATGCGGGAAATATTTTACCAAAACGGGTCGACGAATCAGCTATGAGTATGTTATAATAGAGGGGTTGAATGATTCACTAGGACATGCGCGGCGGCTGGCCGCCTTATTGAAAGGGCACCCGGCGCATGTCAATGTCATCCCGTACAATCCCGTTTTGGGCAAACCTTTCTCGGCACCAAAGCCAAGCGTTGTGGATCGCTTTATGGACGGATTGAACGGTTTGCAAGCTACGGTGAGAAGAACATTGGGAAAAGACATCGACGCGGCCTGCGGGCAGCTAAGGAGTAAGCGGATATGCTAGGTTGGGCGGTAACCGATACGGGCGTGGCAAGACGGGAGAATCAGGATTCTTTCCATCTTGAGCTTTCCTATGCCGCGAACATGGCTGTCTGCGTTGTGTGCGACGGAATGGGCGGCGCCCGTTCCGGCAACATTGCCAGCCGCATCGCGTCCGATACATTTATCAATGAGCTGCGCCTTCAAGTCAAACCGGGGATGGGGTTTAGGAATCTCAAATCCGCGCTGGCAACGGCCGTTTCGGCCGCCAATACCCAAGTTTTTGAAAAAGCGGTGAGCGACGCGTCCAATTTCGGCATGGGCACAACCTTGGTCGGTGCCGTGGTAACGCCCGAGAATGCCGTCATCGCGAATGTGGGCGACAGCCGTGCTTACCTCATCAGCGAGGAAGGCATCGAGCAGATCACACGGGATCATTCGCTGGTAGAAGACCTTCTCGTGCGAGGCGAGCTAACCTATGAAGAATCAAAGAATCATCCCAGCAAACACCTGATCACCCGCGTCGTCGGCACCGAAGACGCCGTTATCACCGATTTGTATTCAGTCGACTTCCGCGAGGGGGATTTTCTTCTGTTATGCACCGACGGGCTGACCAATGTCGTTGAGGATCAGGAGATCCTTTTTGAGGTTCTGCACGGGGGCGACCCAGCCAACGCCTGCGTCAATTTGGTCAATTTGGCCAACAGCCGGGGCGGCCCGGACAATACGACGATCATTCTGATCCATATATAACCAAGTGAGGACTATGTAACGATGGATAAATACATCGGCAAAATGCTGGATAACCGATATGAGATCCTCGAGATCATGGGTATCGGCGGCATGGCTTATGTGTATAAAGCCCGCTGTCACCTCTTGAACCGTTTGGTTGCCATCAAAATCCTAAAAGAAGAATTCTCCCGGGACGCCGATTTCCGCAGGCGTTTCCACGCCGAGAGCCAGGCCGTCGCCATGCTCAGCCACCCCAATATTATGGCGGTCTACGACGTCTCCCGCTCCAAAGAGCTGGAGTATATCGTCATGGAACTGCTCGACGGCATCACCCTTAAACAATATATGCAGCGCAAAGGGCCGCTTGGCTGGCGCGAAGGGCTGCATTACGTGATACAGATCATCAAAGCCCTCAGCCACGCCCACAGCCGCGGCATCATCCACCGCGACATCAAGCCGCATAACATCATGCTCCTGCGCGACGGCAGCGTGAAGGTGGCCGACTTCGGCATCGCCCGTTTTGCCAGCAAGCAGAATACCTTAACGCAGGAAGCGTTGGGTTCGGTGCATTACATCTCGCCGGAACAGGCGCGCGGCAGCCATATCGACGCGCGCAGCGACATCTATTCGGTCGGTGTGGTTCTTTACGAAATGCTGACGGAGCGTCTGCCGTTTGAAGGCGACTCCCCCGTCTCGGTTGCCTTGCAGCATATCTCCTCCCTGCCGCTCGCCCCCCGTGAAATCAACCCCGACATTCCCCAGGCATTGGAAATGATCGTGTTAAAATCAATGGCTCCAAAACTCTCCAAACGGTATTCCTCGGCCGATGATATGCTGAAGGATTTGGAGGAGTTCCGCAAAAACCCGTCCGTCTCCTTTGAATACGACTTGGCCGAACTGCAAACAGCGGCGGACGAAGGGGCTGAAGAACCGACCCGCTCACTGCCCGGCGGCGGCGTGAAAGGAACCGGGCTGAAACTGGACGCCAAGAGCGAAGCGGAAGAACGCAAACGCATCCGCAAAGAAATGCGGGATGAGGAAAATCACAATACACGCAAATCCAGCAACCTCATCGCAACCCTTTCCGCCGTTTTGGGCGTTTTGGTGGTCATCGCCATACTGGGTTTCGTGATCGTCAATATGGTCGGCAATTTTATCGGCCAAGACGATGACGTCATGGTGGACGTCCCCAACCTCCGAAACAAGGCACTGCCCTCCCTTGAGGCTTTGCAAACCGAATACCCGCAGCTGCGCTTCAAGGTGGAAAGAGAGTATAACGAGGATTATGACGCCAACATGATCTTTGATCAAATCCCCCTTCCCGGTATCCGTCAGGTGAAGGAAGGCACGGAAATCATCCTCAAAGTCAGCACAGGAAGGGTTCCGGTGCTGCTGCCCGACTTTGCCGGTATGGATTTACAGAATGTACAACGCTGGCTGTATGAAAACGATCTGCGCTATGACGCCAGCCAAAATACCGCCGAACCCCATGACACCATCGGGCGCAACTTTGTCATCCGTTCCGACCCCGGACCTGATACAACGGTGTATAAAGGCGACCTGATCCGTTTGGTTTACAGCCAAGGCAAAGACCCTCAGCAAGTCTCGATGCCTGACCTAAAGGGCAAGAGCGAGCAGGAAGCCCGGGAGATGCTGCTGTGGCATAACCTCCTGATCGGTAATGTGACATATGAAGAGAACGATTTGGCCGAGGGTTTGGTTGTTTCGCAAAGCGTCAAACCCGGTGATAAAATCCTGGAGAACGAAATCATCGATTTTGTCGTCAGCACAGGCCCCGCATATGTGGAAACCACGCCCTCCGCTCCTGATATAGAAGTTTCCCCCAGCTCCGAACCATCCATAGAGCCTTCGCCGTCGGAAGAACCGCCGCCTTCACCCTCACCCTCGGCCGATGAACTTGTTCAATTCAATCAAAACATCGGCATTCCCGCCGGTATCGTAGGGACAACGCATCTCGTCGTGAAGCGGAATGACGTGACATTCTTTGAGGAAACCATCAATACGGAAAACGGCTCCCCCTCCATTACCATCCGGGGATACCACAGCGACATCATCACCGTTTACTTTGATGATCAACTGTACTATAGTTTATCCATCGCGGCATTGATGCAGAGCCCATGACGCTGGACGGCAGATTGATCCGTTCCATCAGCGGGTTCTATACCGTCCGCACCGGCGAAGGCGATTTTGTATGCCGCGCCCGGGGGCTTTTCCGCCTCAAAGGCGTTTCGCCTCTCACAGGCGATTTTGTTACCATTGAAACATTGCCGGACGGTTCCGGTTCGGTCATAGAAGTGGCGGAGCGGCGCAATGCGCTGATCCGCCCTCCTGTTTGCAACATTGACGCTCTTGTGATGCTGATCAGCGAAGCGGTTCCGCGCACCGACCCGTTCATTATTGATAAAATGGCGGCAATGGCTGCTCACAATAACATCGAAGTCATCCTGATCATCAATAAATGCGATCTCGAACCGGGCGATACATTGTTCAAGTTGTATCAATCTTTCCCCCTTCTGCGCGTCAGTGCCCTGACCGGGGAAGGTCTATCGGGCATATGGCCGCTGATCGAAGGAAAATGTATCGCGCTGGCGGGCAACTCCGGCGTGGGGAAATCCGCGCTGCTCAACGCGCTGGGCGGCGGCGGCGAACACCGGACAGGCGGCGTCAGCGAACGGCTGGGGCGGGGACGCCACACCACCCGCCATGTGGAGCTGTTCACCCTGCCGCACAATGTTTTGGCGGCCGATACCCCGGGGTTTGCCGCGCTGGAAACGTTAGCACCTATACCAGCCGATGAGTTGGCGGAATGCTTTATAGAGTTCCGCCCTTATCTCAATGGATGCCGCTTCACCGGATGCTTGCATAAACAAGGGCAGAAAGACTGCGCCGTCCGCACGGCGGTTGACGGCGGAACGATACACCCTTCCCGGTATGAGAGTTATTTGCGATTGCTGGCGGGATCGTCATGAAACGATGCGTTTTAAGCGAAAAACTTTGATAAACCGCACACCCTTTTCATTTGCTTCCGTATACTGAGGTATAGGGAAGCTATTGTTGTTTCGGTAGCTTTGCGTTTGGGGGGTGACGGCATGGGCAACCGGCGCAGATGGTGGTGGGAAAAACGGTATCGCCGGGTGCGGCCTCCGTTCGTCATGGGCGCGGTGTTTGCCGGATTGCTGCTGGCTCTCGTCTTCCCCTGGGGCTTTATCATGCTCATGCTTGGCGCGCTGCTGGCCTTGCTTGGTTTATATTTCTTTACGTGGTGGCGGTAAACGGGTCAAACCCATATCAGATGATTTGAGATGATGTGAAAGGAGGAAGTGCAGATGAAAATCGTAGTATTGCATTCCCCGAGATTTCTGCGCGGTATTTTACGCGGATTGTTTGGCATCAAAAAAGCCCCGCGCGATTGAACAAAAGTGCATATAACCTCCTGTCCGCCACGGGCAGGGGGTCTTGCTTGCGCGGAGGGATTGCTTGTGCTATACTTGTTCAAAAAACAGGGAGAAGGAGCCGCTATGCTAAACTGGAGAGAAAAAATCTTTAATGATGACTATGAGGAAGTCCGTCAAATAACACCTCAAATAAACTGGTTTATGGAGCATTTGGCAAAAAAAAGATATAGCATTTATCCTCTCAGTTTGGCTCAGAATTATACGTCCGCGCTTCTAATGAGCGATTCAACAAAAGAAAGACTTCGAGGCAAAACAAACTGCTTGCGCCCTAATGATTATGACCTCTTTATAAACAAGCTGACCAAAGCCGAAACGATCGATGAGTTTCTAAATGAAAACGGAGACTTGATCAATGCCGTGCCGTTTTATGAGCGTCTCGAGGAACTTCTTAAATGGAAAAATATGACAAAGCCTCTCGTTTTTGAGCGCGCGGGAATCCATCCGTTATACGGCTACCAGTTTTTCAGCGGTAAAAGGCATCCCACCCGCGATAAGGTGCTTCAGCTCGCGATTGCTTTTAGACTATCTCATGCTGGAACGCAAGAACTGTTGACGCTGGCCGGGAAACGCGGGCTGTATCCCCTAGACGAGCGCGACGCCATTATCCTATTCGCGTTTACGCATGATTACAAGTTAGACCAATTGCAGGAAATGCTGTTTGATAAATCTTTGCCGCTCCTGGGAGAGATACGGACATAACCGGGATTCCCCGATAAATATTTTCAGATTCAGCAAAGCTGCTTAGGACGCGGCTTTCTTTTTGTGCTACGATGGTTTGAAGAAAGGATGGGAGAAGAATGGAAATTTTACTAATCGTTCTCTGTATCATAGCGTCGGGGCGTTTCCGCAGAGCCGGAGAAAAAGGCGCCGGCAAGTACATAGGCGGTATTTGGGGGACATGGGGCGGCTCTATACTGTTGGCCAGCATGATCGGCTCCGCGACCGGGAGCATAGGCGCGATCTACGCGGTCGTGTTTATCTGCTACGCTGTCGAAATCGGTATCGCGGTTTCCATGATGAAAGCCGGACAAGGTTATTTGGATTACCGCGAAACGCAGAAACTGATCGAAGAGAAGAAAGCGCAGGACAGCCGGGAGAAAAAACTCGAAGCCGAAATGGCAAGCCTGCGGCAGCAAGTAGCGGTGATGCAGTCAGGCACACAGCCGTCACGGGTGACAACCCCAACGGTGAACGTGTCTAAACAGGATTATTATGCGCTTGCGGATAAACTCGCACACTACCATACATTCAGCATGGATGAATCCGAAGCCGATCAAATGGAGTTAGAACTGCTCGCTGGTGGCAATGATGCGCTGACAAACATTTTACAGTATTTATTACATTGCGGGCAAGGCAAGCAAAGTCAAGGGTGGTGGAGTAATTCTAAGCGTCTTGTGCGGTTAATCCGTAGATTTCCCGGTGAAGATCATGCAAACATCTTAACTCAACTCGTCAATTACCCGAGTAACATATGGGAATATCAAGAACAAGTCAAAAACGTTGCAGAAGAAGAATTGAAAGGACGATTATCATGAAAAGGAATCTATCCCTCTTGCTGGTACTCATACTAATCGCGGCGTTCATCCCCGCCCCTTCCGCGCTGGCGGCGATCACGTTTAACTATATCGATGTGAAGACAGAGGATGGGGGGAATAAAATCACCGGTATCGAAGCCGTTTTCACCGGCACTGATTATTTGGTATACCAGTATTTCGGGGTTTTAGTCGTCGAGAGGGATGGTAAACGCGTCAGTGTGAGTTATACCATTCCAGACAAATACCGCTATTACGAATATTCGCAGGAGAGCTGGATGACCATCACATTCCAAACCCCGCTGACGGAACCGGGGGATTACGTGATTTCCCTTACCTACAACGGCGTTCAAATGACGGATACCCATACCATCGAAGCGCAGCCAACCGGAAAGGATTTTGAAAGTATCACGGTCATGGGAGAACAAAACGGGGATTTCTATACCTCCATATCCGGGTTGGAGCTGGTTTTTAACGGCAAATTTACCCTAACCCCCGCTTCTTATTCTTCTAACTTTACCAGGGACGGAGCCCGTATTACTCCCGGCGGCAGTATATCCTATAGCGGTTATAACGCGGCCACCGGTAAGACCACATACATTCTCAATTTCCGCGATGAACAGCAAATCCCCGGCGAGTACGCGTTTTCCATTACATACGAGGGCGTCACACATTCCGCAGCCGCGGCTATTCCCGCGCCGCCGTCCGCGACCGGCGAAAATTTTGACCGGGTCGAATGCTTTTCAAACGAGTACGTTATTCATGGTTTGGAGCTTTACTTCAACGGAATGTTTGACGAAACGACTGTGAACGAAAGCCTCATAACGAACTTGAACGTGCTCAGAAACGGTAATCCATTCCGTATTTCCTATAGCATTCATATTTTTTATGAAGAGATCAACGACCAAACCGAGATATATCTCAAATTTAATCCTTACATAAGCAAGCCGGGGATTTATGATTTTTCCGTTCAATACGACGGCGTTGAACGGTCTGCAACCGCTTCCATTGGAGAAGCACCCCATATCCATACCGCCAACGATTGGGCGGTTGACGCTGTCAACACAGCGTACAGATACGACATCCTGCCCGAAACCCTGCAAGACGATTATGATCAATCCGCCACACGCGCCGAGTTCTGTGCTCTCGCCGTTGCGTTAATTGAAGAACTGACAGGCAAGGAGATCACCGCGCGCAAGGTATTCTCCGACGATGACGGCGACGTCAACATCCAAAAAATCGGCGGGCTGGAGATTGTCTACGGCTTAAGCGCGGATAAATTCGATCCCGGCGGAAACATCAAACGGCAGGAGGCCGCTATGATCCTTGACCGTATTGCGAGGAAGGCATTGGGGCAAACGCTGCCGGAGGGGATCATCACATTCACCGATTTGGACGGGGTGCCGGACAGCATGGTCACCGCCATCAAGAGAATGCGCGGGATCAGCCCCAGTATTATGAGCGGGATTGGTAACAACCGCTTTGACCCGCAAGGCAGTTTCACCCGGGAGCAGAGCATACAGACGATGGTACGGATTTATGAGTGGTATGGCAATACATCAGAACCGGAACCGGAACCGAAACCAGAACCGGAACCGAAATCCGGTGTATTCCCTGTACATTATGATTCATATACGCTCACGGGGTATCAAATAGGTAATGATAATGACGGAAACGCTACAATAACATTTTACGGCAGCGAGATTAGTACCAGATCAATTTCATGCTTTATTGAGACGGAAGAAGCAGCATTTCAATTAAATAAATCGCAATTCGACAGCACAAAAAGTTATATTACATTCTTTTCGATAAACAGCCTTCCGCCTATCGCTGTTACGCTTAAAGACAGCGGTACGGGCGAAATCATCGTTTCGTTCAACGTATCGGACGAACCGCAAACAAAAAAATAGGTAATATGCAACTATCCTCTCCCCCAAACCCCCTGTTTGTAACGGACAGAGGGTTTGCTTGCGCGGAGGGATTACCTGTGCTATACTGGCTTACAGTAAATAAGGAAAAGGGGGGTTTTATGTTTAACTGGAGAGAGAAAATGATCGCATTGGATAAGCGGGAGATGCGACCCGTCATTCGCACCATGCGAAAGCGATTAGGCATATTAACGCCCATCCAGTATTTACTCGGTAAACTAGAGAGAGCCGATACGATCGATGTTTTCTTTGATGAAAACGGTGAATTCTTGAATCCCAGACCTTTCTGTGAACATCTTCAACACTTGCTGAAACAAGGTAACGTCAAAAAGGCCGCGATCATTGAGCGCGCGGGGATCCATCCGCTATACGGCTATCAATTTTTCGACGGCAAGAGAATCCCCTGCCGTGACAAGGTTCTTCAGCTCGCGTTTGCCTTTGAATTGAGTTATGATGAAACGCAGGAGCTGCTGACGCTGGCCGGAAAACGCGGGTTATATCCCGGGGATATGCGCGACGCTATCATTATTTTCGCGCTGTTGCATCATCATGATTTGGACAGCACACAGGAAACGCTTTATGATAAATCATTGCCGCTTCTAGGGGAGATACGTACATAACGGAGCATTCACATTAAAACTCATACTTCAGCAACGCTGCATAGGACGCGGCTTTCTTTTTGTGCTACGATATTTGCATGAGGAACATTATTATGAAAGAAAAGAGGAATAAGGAATGAAAACCAAAAAACTCACAGCCCTCCTCCTCACCGCCATGTTACTGGCGGGACTGTTCGCCGGGTGTAGCAGCGGAAACAGCAGCCTCCCGTATGGTTCTGATTTCCCCTATGTTTATACGTATGGAGAATGGGTAATACATTTTCATGGTTACAATATTTTAACAGATGAGCGCGGTAATACAGAAATCATTCTATATTTAGATTCATCAGTCGGAGAAATATTGTTTCTTAACTTAATCTGCAACTATGAAAGCGAGGGTGAATACTACTCTGCTTCCAGCTATAATTTGAACTTAGTATTCTCCAATGCTAAAGTGCAAACGAAAGCGTTTAAGTATGATACTTCCGCTTTACCCGAAAGAATTGTGATCATTAACCAAGGTAACGATGAAAAAGTTATGTCTTTTTATGTTAATGAAGTACCCCCGGCACAAAGCCTTTTGATTGATAAAGGGTAAGCGTCGCCGGGGTTTTCATTCGGCGTGGTATCGCGGTTGGAACACAAAAGATGGGTTATAGATACCCCCCCTGCCCCCTTGTCTTGAACGGCAAGGGGGCGTTTTTTCAGAAAAAGGACATATCCTCCCGAAGCGGACAATATACTGAACATGAAACAAGCACCCAATCACGCTCCAGGCGCGCCGTGCGGCGGTCGGCAATGGGGCAGCTAGGAGGAAAAGGGCATGGAACTCAGAAAGCAAACATTCCTTTATTATCAAACCGTGCTGGACGCCGTAAGCGCCCCCGAGGTGGGCGCAGATGTGATCGTACCCGACCTGTTTCCAGATATGGCGCGCATCGTGGACACGGTCGGGCAAGCCTGCGTCAAGGAAACCGTTCTGCGCGACGACCGCCTCGACCTGACAGGACTCGCGCGCATAAGTCTGCTCTATCTGCCCGACGGAGAGGACGGTTTGCGCAAACTGGAAGCATCGATCCCGTTCAACCATGTTTTTGACGGGCGGTTCCCGGCCAACAGCGAGGTTCACTACGATGTAAAACTGCTCGACACCGAAGCGCGCGCCGTCAATCCCCGCAAAGTCTCCATTTTGGCTCGTCTGAGCGTCCATGCCGTCGTTTTTGCTCCGGCTGAATTGGCCATCCCGGCTGAGGTGACCGAACCTTGCGAAGTGCTGCGCCATTCCTGCGCCGCTTATATGCCGGTGGCTGTGAAGGCAAAGAGTTTTACTATCAATGACGGTTTGGAACTCCCCGCCTCGCGCCCGCCTGTGGATGAAATCGTCGCGGCGATCCCCCGTTTGGAGGTCACCGACGTCAAAACCGTCGGCAGCAAAGCCGTTTTTAAGGGTGCCGTTCTGTTAAGCATCCTCTATCTGAGCGGCGGCGAACCTGTTACAGCGGAGCATGAATTCTCCATCTCTCAAATCATGGATATGGACGGTTTGGAAGAAGGCGCGGCAGTCGACATTGAACTCCAAGTCACCGGCGTTGAGCTGGATGTCGGCAGTGTGAGCGGAGACCCGCGAAGCGTCACCATCGCGCTGAACTTAGAAGCGCAGGCCATCGGCCATATGGAGCGGATGCTTGAAGCCATCGCCGACCTCTACAGCACGGCCGGGCATCTCCGCCCGATCATGGAGCAGCTGCACCTGACCGAATTGGCCGAGCGCGGCGTCCGCCGCCAGCCTGTCCGGGAGGCTTTGGAAACCGAGGAAGAGGTTCGTTCCATTGTTTCCACCCGCATCATATTGGGGCCGGTATCCCGGCTGGACAGCGGCGAAGCGGGATGCGAAGCGTTTATCAATGTATTGTATGTCAACGACGACGGTGAATTCCGCTCGCTCTGCCAAAAACTCGCCGTCCCGGCCGGGATCGAGGCAGAGAGCGCGTCACTGTCGGCCAGGCAAGCGGGTGAGATCACCGCGGCACCTTCGGCGGGGGGTATTGAACTTCGGTTCTCCGTTGACTTTGTCTTTGTTGTGACCCGATCTTCAAACCTGATGACGGTGGGCGGCGTGCAGGAAGAGGAAAGCGCGGAACTCCCGTCCCGCCCCAGTGTGGTGCTGCGCCGCTGCCATCCGGGCGAAGGGCTTTGGGACATTGCCAAACGGTATCACACCACCACAAAGGAACTCTGTATGGCAAACGGTTTGGAGGATTGCGAAGCCGCCCCGGACGGAAAACTTCTGCTGATCCCCAAAAAACGCTGAGGAAGGGAGTGAGTGTAAATGGAAAACCGCAAAATATATGAGGACATTGCCCAGCGCACCGACGGCGACATTTATATCGGGGTTGTAGGCCCTGTGCGCACCGGAAAATCTACCTTCATCAAACGGTTCATGGAAACGCTGGTGATCCCCAACATTGAAAACGAGTATAAGCGCGACCGGGCGCGCGACGAGCTTCCTCAGTCCGGGTCGGGGCGTACCATCATGACGGCCGAACCGAAATTCGTGCCTGAAGAAGCCGTTGAAGTCGTTTTGGAAGGCAGCGCGAGGATGAACGTCCGCCTGATCGACTGCGTGGGCTATATGGTCGACGGAGCCATCGGGCAAACCGAAGACGACCGCCCGCGCATGGTACGCACCCCATGGTTCGATTATGACGTACCAATGACCGAAGCTGCCGAGCTGGGTACGCGTAAAGTCATTGAGGAGCATTCCACCATCGGCCTTGTGCTGACCACCGACGGCACGGCGACCGAACTCAACCGGGAGAGCTACATCGAGCCGGAGGAGCGGGTCATCGAGGAACTCAAAGCCATTCGGAAACCGTTCTTGGTCGTCGTCAACTCAAGATACCCAGAATCGCCGCTGGCGCAGACGGTTTGCGAAGACATCTCCGCGCGGCACGGCGTCACCTGTTTCGCCGTCAACTGCGCCGAGCTGACCGAAACCGACGTTGTCAACCTGATCAAAAGCGTCCTCTTTGAGTTCCCCATCGTGGAGATGGGCATCCACCTCCCGCCGTGGGTCGAAGCATTGCCGCACGGCCATCCGATCAAAAACACCCTCTATGAAGCCATGCTGGAAGCCGCCGCCGACCTGCACCGTGTCCGCGACGTCGACGCGGTGATGGAAAACCTGAAAACCTGCCCCGACATTCTCTCTGTGCGACAGGAAGCCATCCACTTAGGCTCCGGCGTGGCCGAGGCAACGATCGAACTGCCGCGCGAACTCTTCTACCGCACCCTGGGCGAGCAGAGCGGTTTTGCCATCAAAGACGACGGCGACCTGATGGAACTGCTGAGCGGCCTTGCCGGCGTCAAGAGTGCCTACGACAAAGTGGCCGACGCGCTGCGCGACGTCAGGGAAACAGGTTACGGCATCGTGATGCCCGGCTCGGACGAACTAAAACTCGAACAGCCGGAGATCGTCAAGCAAGGAGGGCGTTACGGCATCCGCCTGCGGGCCAGCGCGCCGAGCATCCATATGCTGCGCGCCGACATCGAGACAGAGGTCTCCCCCATCGTCGGCACCGAACGCCAAAGCGAGGAACTGGTGCGGTACTTACTCTCCGAGTTCGACGACCAGCCCGACCGCATTTGGGCTAGCAACATCTTCGGCAAGAGCCTGCACGATCTCGTGAGCGAAGGGCTGAGCAACAAGCTCAAAAAGATGCCGGACGACGCGCGGTGCAAACTGCAGGAGACATTGCAGCGCATCATCAACGAAGGCTCGGGCGGGCTGATCTGCATTATATTGTAGGCATATAAACAGCGAAAGAGGAGGCTTCGGTCTCCTCTTTATTTATAACTCCATCTCAAACTCTATTTCATCTCGCATTGGTATGCCGTCGTTCCCTGTCAGCGGTATCTGCGGCTTCAACTGCCGCGCGGCGTCCATCGCGTTCAACCGTATTTCGCGTATTGTAAACCCGCGCTTCTGATAAAAACGGATCGCGTGGGTATTGTCGTTGCTGGTTTGAACAATGACCTTGCTCACGCCGCTCGATTTTGCGATTCGCTTAACTTGCTCAATGAGCGCGGAAGCGACGCCGATGTTCTGCGCGACGCTTTCGAGCAGCATGATTTCGCATTCGCCGCCATGAAATTCATACAACAGATAACCAAAAACCTCATCACCGCAGAACGCCGCGTATCCCGGCATTGTCCGTGAATCCCACAGCTTTCTGTTGATAGCCAGATACGGCGCGCCCCAAGATTGAATGATAATCGGCTGGATTTTTTCACGGAGGGCGGCGTCAATCTGACGGATTTCATAGTTTTGCGGTTGGATTATTGTCATACCTTTCTCCTTTACGTCAAAATCATTCAGCAAACACATCCGATAAAGTAACCGTGCATCCGTCCAAAACCCGCACAGGCACGGTTTCGGGTTCCGCGTAAGCATAGGTTGTGTATTCCCCGTTTTTCAGGATATGAACTGAGACCGTCCTGCTGTCCGGGTCAACGATCCAATATTCACGCACGCCGTATTTTTGGTATGCGTTGAATTTTAAGTGCCTATCCTTCCCCGCGGTGGATGGAGATAATATCTCTACAATCATATCAGGCGCGCCCGCGCAGTTGGCGTTATTCAGTTTTGATTGATCGCAGACGACCAAAATATCCGGCTGTACAACAATATCGTCACCGTCATCGGCATTCAGCCGCACGTCAAACGGCGCGGCATAGACTTTGCAAGGTTTCCCCTGCAAGAAAATCCCTATCTGTAAAAAAATCTTACCGCTGATGCTTTGATGACTTCTCGTAGGCCCCGGAGCCATCAGGTAAGGAACGCCGTTAATGAGTTCCCAGCGTTCATCATCATCCCAAGTACAATAATCGGCGTAGGTATAATGTTGATCATTTCTCAGAGCGTCCATTGCTGACACTCCCCCTTTATCAATATAAACATAGTATACCCCAACCTTTCATAAACCGCAAGGTACTAAAGAACAGGTTTTTCCATTTTTCTCCTTGACATCGCGGACAAGGGCATATACAATGATTGAGAATATCTGACGGAGGAAACCTGTATTGACGATCAAATTACTCGGCACGGGGTCTTACCTTCCAGCGACAATCATCTCCAACGCCGAATTCGAGAAGACCCTCGACACGACCGACGAATGGATCGTCAAACGCACTGGGATCCGCGAACGCCGCATCGCCCGCGACGAAACTCTGCTTGATCTCGCTTTGGGCAGCGCGAAAGCGGCTTTGGCGGATGCGGGTGAGCCGAGAATAGACGCTGTTATCGCCGCTTCGGCTTCTTTGGATTATCAGTTCCCTCCCCTAGCTTGCCGGATCGGCACGGCTCTCGGCTTGGACGGGCCGTTTTGCATGGATGTGGGCGCGACCTGCTCCGGCTTTGTCTACGGCCTCGACATCGCCGCTCATTATATCAACGCGGGGAGTGCCGAAACGGTATTGGTCGCAGCGGCGGAGAAGCTCTCGTCTTTGACCGACTACACCGACCGCTCCACCTGCATCCTCTTTGGCGACGCGGCGGCGGCGGCGGTCGTCACAAAAGGGGATAAGGCTTATTTCTCTCATTTGGCCTGCGCCGCCGACCCGGAAAACAGCCTCTTCTGCCGTGCCGGGGAAACCATCAAGATGAACGGCAGCGGCGTGTATAAATTTGCCGTCAATGCTGCCGCCAAATCGATCCGGCAGGTTTTGGAGAAGGCATCGGTCGGAATAGACGACATAGATTGGTTTATCCTGCACCAAGCCAATATCCGTATCATAGACGGCATCGTCAGCCGTGTGGGGATCCCGAAAGACAAAGTCCCGATCACCCTTGACCGTTATGCCAATCCTTCCAGCGCGACCATCCCGCTGACCATTGACGTCATGCGGGAAGACGGGCGGCTCAAGCCGGGTCAGCGTGTCCTCCTTTCCGGTTTCGGCGCGGGATTGACATACGGCGCGTCTATCATGGAGGTATGAACAGTTGACAGTGGATAGTGGAAAATTGATCACGACAAGGGTTTCTGAATTGCTAGGGGTCAAATACCCCATCATTCAGGGCGCGATGGCCTGGATTGCCGACGCAGGGCTGGCCGCTGCCGTTTCCAACGCGGGCGGGTTAGGTTTGATCGCGGGCGGCGCCGCCCCGGTTGACGTAATCCGGGACGAAATCAGGAAAGCACGCGCATTGACAAACAAACCCATCGGATTGAATATCATGCTGATGAGCCCCAATGCCGACGATTTGGCGCAGCTGGTGCTGGACGAGAAACTTCAAGTCATCACGACCGGCGCGGGCAGCCCGGGCGTATATATCGAACGCTGGAAAGCGGCAGGCGTCACCGTCATCCCTGTTGTCGCGGCGGTCGCGCTGGCTGTTCGGATGGAACGGCTGGGCGCCGACGCCGTCATCTGCGAAGGCTGTGAAGCCGGAGGGCATATCGGTGACCTAACGACGATGGCTCTTGTGCCGCAAGTGGCCGACGCGGTCAAAATCCCCATCATCGCAGCGGGCGGCATTGCCGATGGGCGCGGCGCGGCGGCGGCTTTCATGCTGGGCGCGGAAGGGGTTCAATGCGGGACGGTATTTTTAACCGCCGAAGAATGCGCCATCCACGACACATACAAGCAGCGCGTGTTGGACGCGAAAGACACGGGAACGGTCGCCACCGGGCGTTCCAGCGGGCATCCGGTGCGCTGTTTGAAAACCCCGTTCACCCGAAAACTGCTGGCGATGGAAAAAGAGGATGTCTCGCTGGAAGCGTTGGAAGAAATGATGAGCGGTTCGATGCGCAAAGCGGTGCAGGACGGGAATCTAGAAGAAGGCTCGTTCATGTGCGGGCAGATCGCGGGATTGCTGAAGGAGAAAAAGACTTGCCGCGAGATTATAGAAGGACTTTTCGGGCAAGCGGAGGGGCTGCTTCATGGGCGATAAACGGGTAGCGTTGGTCACGGGAGCCAGCCGGGGCATCGGCGCGGCTTGCGCGGCAGAGCTGACAAGGCAAAACCTTGACGTCGTTGGATGCAGCCGAAGCGGCGAACTCCAAGGCGATTGTTCCGACCCTGAGGTCTGTAAGAGCTGGGTGGCGCAAACCATCGAACGGTACGGGCGGCTGGATGTGCTGGTCAACAACGCGGGCGTCACGCGCGATACCCTGCTGATGCGGATGACCGACGAGCAGTTTGACGAAGTGCTGCGCGTAAACCTTTACGGAGCCTTCTATCTTTGCCGGGCGGCGTTGAAATATATCCTAAAATCCCCTGCCGGGCGGATCATCAACATCGCCTCGGTGTCTGGTCTCGCCGGAAACGCCGGACAATGCAATTACGCGGCGTCCAAGGCCGGATTGGTTGGTTTGACCAAATCACTCTCTAAGGAAGTGGGCAAACGCGGCGTCACGGTCAACGCGGTCGCGCCGGGCTGGATCGCCACCGATATGACCGAAGCTGTTCCGGAAGAAGCGGCCACGCGGGTTCTCGAACGCGTCACGCTGGAACGGGCAGGCAAACCGGAAGAGATTGCCGCGGCGGTCGGGTTCCTCGCTTCCGAGCAGGCGTCGTATATCACCGGGCAGGTACTCTCTGTTGACGGAGGTTTGGCCTTATGAACCGCGTATTCATCACAGGGATCGGATTGGTCACACCCGTCGGCGTCGGCACAAAAGCCGCGTGGGACGGCATTGTGAACGGTGTGTGCGGCGTCGCGCCCATCACGCGGTTTGACGTCTCCGGCTATAAAGTAAAGCTCGCCGCCGAGGTCAAGGATTTTGACGCGGCCGATTTCGTGGATAAGAAATTGCTCCGGCGCAACGATCTCTTTACCCATTTCGCTCTCGCCGCGGCGCGGCTGGCTATGGAAGAAGCGGGTGTCACACAGTTTGCCGACCCCTACCGCGCCGGCGTCATCGTGGCCAGCGGGATCGGCGGTTTGGGGACGCATGAGGAGCAGCATACCATTTTGATGGAGAAAGGGCCGGGGCGTGTTTCCCCGTTCTATATCCCGATGATGATCGCCAACATGGCGACCGGGCTGATTTCGATGCAATACGGCATCAAAGGGTTGTCGTACTGCCCTGTGTCGGCTTGTGCTTCCAGCGTACATGCCATCGGCGAAGCCTTCCGCAACATCAAATACGGAATGCTGGATTTCTGCATTGCGGGCGGGAGCGAAGCGACCATCACACCGATGGCGATGGCGGGATTTGCCAATATGACGGCCATGTCGGAAAGCCCCGAGCCCGGGAATGCCTCCATCCCCTTTGACAAACGCCGCAGCGGCTTTATTATGGGGGAAGGCGCGGGTATTCTGATTTTAGAAAGCGAAGCGTCGGCCGTCAAACGCGGGGCAACCGTATATGCCGAGGTTTTGGGTTACGGCGCGACCAGTGACGCGCATCACATCACCGGGCCCGACCCTGAGGGGAACGGGGCGTCGATGGCGATGAAGATGGCTTGCGGGGAAGCCGGGCTGACAACCGTTGACTACATCAACACCCACGGAACGAGCACCCCATTGGGGGATGTGGCGGAGACGCTCGCCATCAAGAAAACCTTTGCCTCCCCTCCCCCCATATCATCGACCAAATCCATGACCGGGCATCTGTTGGGCGCGGCGGGCGGCATTGAAGCGGCGTTTACCGCGCTGGCTGTTCAAAACAACATCCTGCCGCCGACCATCAACTATCAAGAGCCCGACCCTGAATGCGGCTTGGATTGCGTCCCGAACAAGGCGCGTCCGGCAGCCATCCGAACCGCGCTGAGCAATTCGTTCGGATTCGGCGGACACAACGCCACCATACTGTTAGGAAAGGTTGACTGACAAATGGCCGACATTTTGGAAATGCTTGAACAGGCATTGAAGCTGATGCCTGACGCGACCCGTATCTGTGTGGAAAAAGACGATGAACTAATCGAGATCGAACGCGGCGGCAAATCGGCCTTCATCGCTTCGGAGGGCGGGTACAGCACGCCTCCTTTGCCGCGGCCTGCCCCGGACGTTGAATCCGGCGTCACACCGGCGTTGGTCGGCAATGAGTTTGTGAAGGCCCCTTTGGTCGGGGTGTTTTACGCCTCGCCCGCACCCGACGCCCCTCCCTTTGTTAAAGCCGGGCAGAAGGTCAAAAAGGGAGACCCCATTTGCATCATCGAAGCGATGAAAATGATGAACGAGATCGAATCCCCGCTTGACGGCACCGTCGCCGTTGTGCTGGCCGAAAACGGTGAAATGGTTGAGTTTGGTCAGCCGTTGTTTGAAATCAGGACGGTATAGAGTATGGTGATGGATTTGGAGCAAATCAAAACGGTTCTGCCGCACCGTGAACCGTTTTTGTTTTTGGACAGAGTCGATGAAGTCATCCCCGGCGTCCGCGCGTCCGCCACATGGCATATTTCAGACGATTTGGTTTTCTTTCAAGGGCATTTTCCCGGTCTGCCCGTCTTGCCCGGTGCGCTGATCATCGAGGCGATGGCGCAAACCGGGGCGGTTTCGCTCCTATCAATGCCGGATAACAAAGGAAAAGTCGGATTTATGACCGGAGTGGACAAAGCGAAATTCCGCAAAAAGGTTTTGCCCGGCGATACGCTGACATTGAAATCCGAATTGATCAAAAACAAAATGGGCATCGGTTTTGCCGACTGCACCGCCCATGTCGGCGATGAGCTTGCCGCCTCCGCGACCATTTCGTTTTATGTGGGTTGAAAAGTATGTTTAAGAAAATCCTGATTGCCAACCGTGGCGAGATCGCCGTCCGGGTCATCCGGGCTTGCAGGGATATGGGCATTGTCAGCGCGGCGGTCTATTCCGAGGCCGACCGCCAGGCTTTGCACAGCCAGCTGGCCGACGAGAGCGTCTGCATTGGTCCGGCTCCTTCACGCGACAGCTACCTGAATATGAACCAAATCATCAGCGCGGCTTTGGCGTTGAAGGCCGACGCCATCCACCCGGGATACGGCTATTTATCGGAAAATGCCGACTTCGCCGAACTCTGTGCGGAGCACGGCATCACCTTTATCGGCCCTTCACCCGAAGCGTTGCGGTTGCTGGGCGATAAAGCCCAAGCCATTGACACGGCACGAAAGGCGGGAGCCCCTGTTGTCCCCGGCTCCAACGGCGCGCTGCCCGATTTGGCCGCCGCGAGGGCTTGCGCCGGAGAGATCGGTTTTCCGCTGATGCTCAAAGCGGCGGCGGGTGGCGGCGGGCGCGGCATTCGTTTGCTCCGCGCTATGGATGAATTGGAATCGGCATTCACCACGGCGTCGGAAGAAGCGAAATCCTTCTTCGGCGACGGGCGGATGTATATGGAACGGTACATCGAACATCCAAGACATATTGAGTTTCAAATCTTGGGCGACCAGCACGGAACGGTTATTCATTTGGGAGAACGTGAGTGTTCGCTCCAGCGGCGGCACCAAAAGGTTTTAGAAGAAGCTCCCAGCCCCTTTCTCACCCCGGCCAAACGCGCCGAAATGGGAGCGGCCGCCGTAAAAATCGCCAAAGCGGCCGGTTATTACGGAGCGGGAACCATTGAGTTTTTGGTCGGAGCCGACGGTTCGTTCTACTTTATGGAGATGAATCCGCGCATCCAAGTGGAACACCCTGTCACAGAGTATATCACAGGCGTCGACTTGGTTTCCGCGCAGATCAGAGTGGCATTGGGCGAACCGCTGGGGTTTGTTCAGGATGACGTCACCATCAAAGGTCACGCCATGGAATGCCGCGTCAATGCCGAAGACCCGGACGCCGGATTCGCACCCCGCCCCGGTACCATCAACGGGCTGCATGTTCCGGGCGGCCCGGGTGTGCGCGTTGACGCCGCCATCTATCAGGGGTATACCGTACCTCCGTTTTATGACAGCCTGTTGGCAAAGCTGATCGTTCACGGATGCGACCGTGATGAAGCGTTGGCGCGGATGAAACGGGCTATGGCGGAGTTTTTATTTGAAGGGATCATCACCAACTGCGATTTTCACCTGCGTTTGCTGGAGCATGAAGGATTCAAATCAGGTGACTATTCCGTTGATACCATCGGCGAAATGATGCAGGAAGGATAATGCTGTATGCTGACCGACCTCTTTAAGAAAGCCCGTTATATTTCCGTCAATCCGTCTGAGGCTCCAGCCGCCAAAGAGGGAAAGGAAAAAGACAAGAAAAAGCAGCCTTCACAGGTCTTGAGCAACCGCATCTCCGCGCCGGAACGCCTCCGCATGGTCTGTGATAAAAACACCTTTACAGAGATGGACGCCGGACTTACGTCGTGCAATCCCTTGGATTTTGACGGTTACTCCGAGAAAACCTCTTCTCTCCGGCAAAAACACAGTCTCGACGACGCCGTTTTGACCGGAGAATGCACCATGGGCGGCCATCCCTGTTTCGTTGGCGCAATGGATACCCGTTTTATGATGGGAAGTATGGGAAGCGTTGTCGGCGAACGCATCACCCGTTTGTTTGAAGCCGCGACCGAACGCAAACTTCCTGTCATCCTCTTCACCGCTTCGGGCGGGGCGCGTATGCAGGAAGGGATCTTGTCCTTGATGCAAATGGCGAAGGTCAGTGCCGCCGTCGGACGGCACAACGCGGAAGGGCTTTTCTATATCTCGGTTCTGACAGACCCGACAACCGGCGGCGTAACGGCTTCGTTCGCCATGCTGGGCGACATTATCCTCGCCGAACCCGGCGCACTGATCGGTTTTGCCGGGCCGCGCGTCATCGAAAGCACCATCCGTTCCAAACTCCCCGAAGGGTTTCAAAAGGCGGAGTTTATTTTGGAGCATGGTTTCATAGACGCCATCGTGCCGCGGGAGGAACTGCGGAACACCCTTGTGAAGTTATTGTCTTACCATCGCAATACGTTTGATATACCTGCTGAGAAAGGATATAATCTCGACCGCCTGATCCAAATGAAGCCGGACGGACGCGCCGCGCAGCCGTTGAACAAGCAGGTTTTGTTCCATAAACACCGGCCAACTGTGCTGGACTGGATCGAAATGATTTTTGAGGGATTCATCGAACTGCACGGCGACCGCCTTTTCGGCGACGACACAGCCATCGTTGGCGGCCTAGCGATGCTGGGCGGACGCCCGGTGACGGTGATCGGTCACGCGAAAGGAAAAGGAACAAAGGACAATATAGCGAAAAATTTCGGTATGCCGCACCCTGAAGGATACCGCAAAGCCTTGCGCCTGATGAAGCAAGCCGAGAAATCCCGCCGCCCTGTCATATGCTTTGTGGATACGGCGGGAGCCTTTTGCGGTATTGGCGCGGAAGAACGCGGACAAGGCGAAGCCATCGCGCGGAATTTAATGGAAATGGCCGCTTTGAACATACCCATCCTTTCGATATTCACCGGAGAAGGCGGCTCCGGCGGCGCATTGGCATTGGCGGTTGCCGACAAATGCTTTATGCTGGAAAATGCGATGTATTCCGTCATTTCCCCGCGCGGCTGCGCGTCAATTCTATGGAAAGACCCCGGCCGCGAAGACGAGGCCGCGAAAAAATTGAAAATCACGGCGCGGGAGCTTTTGGAGATGGGTGTGATCGACGCTGTTATCCCGGAGCACTCAGGCGCGCATTTGGACGCGCCCCGTATCGCAAAAACCATCCGCAGAACATTGATGAAAACGCTGGAACATGCAAGTGACCTTACGCCGAAAAGCCGCTATGAGCGTTATCGTAAGTTCGGGATTTTTGATGAACAATCGTAGAAATTTCTCTTGACAGCAAAACGCAGATACAGTATAATAGCTCTGTTCTGCTTACGGCGGCGTAGCTCAGATGGCTAGAGCATGCGGTTCATACCCGCAGTGTCGTTGGTTCAATTCCGACCGCCGCTACCATCAAAACACGCTCCGTACGGAGCGTATCATGGCCCGTTGGTCAAGCGGTTAAGACTCCGCCCTTTCACGGCGGCAACACGAGTTCGAGTCTCGTACGGGTCACCAGCCTGAATCCCTGTAACCGCATAGGTTACAGGGAAATTTTATATCCATACAACCGTTCCTTTTCTCACTATCAATCACCGCTTTCCACCATGAAATGGTGGAAAAAATGGTGGAAGATTTCCGGGTTATCACGCCGGAAGCGGCACGTCATCAAGCAACCCGCAATCGGTCAAGCCGATGCGTCTTTTCCACTGCTCATACAGCCTGTGCATGATCTTCTTGGATACCTTCTCGCCGAGGTCATGGATGCCGAAACCCTTGTATGTCTTTAACATGGTATCCTGTGCCTTTGAGCGGCGGGTATAGCCCATCTGCATCAGCTCCAGCATATTGCGCTCACCAATGCCGGAGACAAGCGCGGAAGCGAGGGGGACGATGGAGTTGTAGAACCAGCGGAGCTTGCGCTCGAAGATATGCTCCTTCTCTTCCTTTGCCGTCACCTTAACGCCCTTGACCGTTTCTAGAAAATCCAGCCACCAGCGGGATATACTGCATCGGGATATGTTGCTGTCATCCAGCTCTATCATTTGGATATGACCGCCCAGTATCTCGGCAACGCTCTCACCGATGGAGCGGCTTTCCAGTAACCCGGTGTAGATATGCTGTATGATATTCTCGGCTACTTCATGACGCGCTTGCATCTCTACCCGTATCCAATGGCTGTTGTAACCGTCCGGGTCATCCTTCGGGTCGAAGTGTTCCTTTGCCTTGTCGTAGAAGCGGAAGCAGAGGTCGCTTTTGCGTGAGCCTATGTAGATTGTCCGTGCTGGGGCATACTCCCCATCATTGCATTGGACAATCTGACGTTTCCGGCAACCTGAACGGATACGCTTCTCATTATAGTAACGTATGAGTTCATCCATATCGAACGCGCCGTCCTTGTCATCACAAGCCACATCCAAACGAGTGAGGTTCACTCCGTCCGTGCGGTATACGTCGATGGCAAGGTCAAGGACGTTACCGCCGAGCTGTTCATAGGTGCGGCAACCACTGCCGGACATGGAGACGCACACGCCCATGAACTCATTACCGCCGCCGTTCTTCTCTGTTCCTTCACGCCCGTTGTAGTAGACGCTTATGTGATCGTAGTGCAAACAGTTCCGGTAACCGTTACGACCATAGCCCAATTCATCGAATATGTCTGCATCGAGTTTGAGTATATCGGTTATGACTTTCTGCGGATCATCGGTGGATAGGACGCTGAATGACAGCCAATCGAATAGGACTTGACATTTCATGGTTATTTACCCCCTTTGTAATCGTGACCCCCCTGATTAGTGTGTGGGGGTCTCGGCCGGGACTTTGCCGAGGGAAGACGGTGGAAAACGTCTCCGGCTTCACCGCCGCCCAGCGGTCGCTACGCTCCCGATCAGCGGCGGCTTACCTCCGGCGTTTACACACCGTACCCTGCGGGGTGGGCTATGGATAAGCATTGACAACCCTTGCGGGGGACAGGTTGCCAACACTTAACCACAGCGGGAGCATGAGACGTTCCGGCTTCGCCGGGTTGCCTGTTCGTTTTATAAACAATGAGTTTATTTCTTTCGTTTTCGTCGGGTTTCTCTGATGACTGTCTTTCCGAGGGTTCGGAGGATACGGCGGCGGGGTTTGCATTTTCTTGGATGGCGTTTTCGTTCTTGCTTGTCCAGTTTCTTTTGAATGTCGGGCGGTATTGCGCCCCACATGATGTATGTTTTTTCTTCGAGTTTGGGGGCTTCGTAGCTGTTGAAGTATTTGATGTATTTGGGGATGAAGGTGAGCTGGCGTGTTCCTGCCCAAAAGAAGAGGAAGGTATCTATGTTCATGTCTTCGTCGATTTTGGAGGATGCTTCGGCTGTGGATTTATTGAGAACGATTTTGGTGCTGATACGTTTGGCGTAACAGAATACCCGGAATCGGTTTTCTATGATGTAGAGCTTGTCCACCAGTTTACGGAGTTTGAGGTCTACGTCGTAGGCTTGGGAGAACATATAAACGGTAATTCTTCTGTGTCTTTGGAGCTTGAACCAGTCTCTAACCTCGTCACTGAATGTTTTGAACTTTCTATTATCCCATATCATACCGACTTCATCTATCAGAAGAATCGAATCCTCCGGCAACTCGTACTTACCTATATCTTTATAATCCAATTGATATGTACCATTTATCGCCATCGTAGAGTAGACAGGGATACCGCGCTTCATATATTTACGCGCTATCTTGGTTAGGGTGGTGGATTTCCCGGCACCACGTTTCCCAATGTATATAACCAGTTTATAAGGGTTGATGTACTTCTTTGTTAGCTTGTGATAGATATAGCCCAGTATAAACGGGGCGGTTATCACCTTTAAGACGGTGGGCAGGAGCGTCCATATATAACCCAGCACCGAATATTTGATGATTCTCTTTATCATGATTTTCCTCCGAATCGTAACATCATGCCGAATAACCCAAAGGCTAACACGAAGAACACCGCCATCAGCGGAACAAATACAATGACGTTATTCCAGTCAGTGAACGGAATAGCCATAAATTCGAGTAAACGAAGTACAAAATCTTTCATAGTGTGAGTGACGGCGCGCGCGAGTAGTCATCGCGCGCCCGTCACTCCCTCCTTCCTTACATACGTATGAGCCGCTTGAAGATGCCGATGCCCGCTCCGGCAATCGTGATCAGGATGCCGATCAGCAGAATGGGATTGGCGATGACAGTCGTGCCGACTTGAACCGCCATTTCGATGAGCGCATCGAACACATCTTTGACGAACGTAAGAATCTGACCCATTGTTAAACCTCCTTTCCTTATCCTCTGATTATATGGAATATTTTCATAACCCCACGGGTTAGGAAAACCGCTAGAACGCCCATGAATATTGGAACTGTTACGAACAACACCCATGTTGATTTCATCATGGACATCAGGGTATCAAACGTACTCACCAAACCGCTTATATACTGCGCCATATCACCGACCTCCTGTAACCATCCGTACAATCGCCCCGAGTATCTTGTAAGAACAGCTCAACATGAACAGCAACACGATAGCGGCGGCAATCCATGCCACGACCTCATAACCGTTCGGCACAGGGCCGACAAGGTCAATTAACGCTTGAAGAATAGACATACTACCACCACCCCTACAAGAAATACGAGTATCCATAAAGCCATCGTTGGCTTGCTTACAACCCCTACAGGGTTCTCTCCGTTGTTATTCAGTATCGGTATATTGGTATTGTGTATCGCTGTGATGGTGATGTCCTGCCATGTGTTGTTATTATTAGGCTGATACTGGCTTGTCCCATATGCAGACATCCGATAATTGTACTCATTGTTGAAGTTCGCCCCGGTGTATATGCGCCCTGTTATCGTTGTATTGGTTACGTTTATCAGGTTTTCACTACCGCGCTGTTGAGATATGTATTCCATGCTGTTCAGTGGGATGATGATGAATACCCTGCCCAATCCGTTGACTTGCGCTTCGATGTACGCCGCGCCCTTTACAGGAGCGTTAGGCGGGTATTCATTCGGGTATGCGTATACCGCTGTAACCAGCAACAGGAACGCCGCTATGACTGATATTGTGTACTTCACCTATGCCCCTCCTCTCGACGTGAGCTGATTGATAAGCAAATGTTCGTCTATGCCGTCTATAGCGTCATCTTTGAGCTTGTCCATGTTGTCTAGGAAGCCGCTCATATCGTCCAGCTCACCCGGAGGGGGGAATGACGGCACTGGCGGTTCTGTTGGCTCCGGCGGCTCTATTGGCGGATCAGGCGGTTCAGGAATGATTGTTGGCGGGAGAGCTTCATACCATAATTGCTCATATTCCGACCATCTTACAGCCTCCGGCTTACTTCCCCATGACGAATCGGCGAATGATGCACCGCTCAACATTGCTCCGCTGAATATAACAGGCTCTTTCATTTGAGTATGTAAGTAACCTCTGTCTATCGCTATTCTTAGTTTCCCCTCCGGGTTGAACTCATACGCCATATATGCCGTTAGCTTGTCCCCTTCGATTTTTATGACTATATCTGACCGTTGCAACCGTAGTACATAATAGGGTCTGCTTTCTCCGTTTTCATATCCTCCATTATCCACAATCGTTAATGTTGGCTTGCCTAGCACTAAGTACGTTTCACCCATTTTCGTTATATAGTAATTCGGATATAAATTTCCGTACTGCTCTATTAGTGTTTTTTCGAGGTTATGCTCATAATCATGCCCCTGACTGTTAAGCAAATAAAACTCGTTCTTTTGGTTTCCAGTCTTCTCCATATCGTCTATGTATTCACTTATCCAGTAGTCATAGTTTTTCCTTGTATCACCTTGTGTGTTTTCTCCTCTTATTGTATATGGCGTTTTATTTATATAATATTCCCCTGCGTTTCCAGTTACCAATATGTCTTTGTTGCTATATATTATTTCTTCTTCCCATAATAATATACTATTTATTTGCCCGGTATATTTTCTTTCCCATTGGAACTCGTTATTTATTGTATATTTAGTTAAATTTGTATTAAATGCTGTTATTATCTTTATATCGGTTCTCCATTCTCCATTTACATAGTCAGCCCAGTTTCTATAATGCAAATCTATACTTTCGTATTGGCTTGTGTTAAAATCTTTTCTTTCTATTTCGCCTGTATTCTTATTCCGTGTTATTATTCGTAAATAATCCCATTCCGGCTCAGGCATTTTCGGAAAATAGTAAATTGTATTGTTTTCACTGCTATATCCACTATAATGATACGACTGTGCATTTTGTCCCTGCGCCTCCGTTACTCCATGCCATCCAGCAGTATATTTAACATTGGCATAGCTATCTGTTATCGAATGCGTTGTATATATCAGCTTATTGTCACCGCTTATATTGATACTACCTGCGCTATATGATTTATAGGATATTTCGCTTTGCCCGTTTTTCCATTCTTCTGTATTAAACAGGGTACTTTTGCCCATGTAAATTACTCCATCACTGACGTATAACGGCATATTCCTATCTACTGCTCTTATTAACTTAAACTCATTGCTTGATTCGTTATAGATAACTA
>Ga0082212_10001111_pt1 | contig 39502 bp, 38 predicted proteins | sample TergutNt197P3_FD_71548 | JGI IMG/M metagenome (GOLD analysis project Ga0082212, IMG submission 71548) | Neocapritermes taracua P3 segment gut microbial communities from Petit-Saut dam, French Guiana - Nt197 P3 | ecosystem: Host-associated > Arthropoda: Insects > Digestive system > Gut ...
CAATTTGTAGTTGCCGGCAAATATTTTGGATTGCTTTTATGGGCTGCAGTAGGCTGCGAGTGATACCCTATAGCGCTGATGATATTTTCAAAGCTGCAGCGAAAGCGTGGAAGTAAGAGCGCAAAGCCCAGGCGAACCCTATTGCAAGAGGCTCGCCTGGGCTTGTTTGCACTGGCAGCTTAAATGCAGAAAATTTAGGCTTTATATCCGCATTTGGGGCAGGTGCCGTCTTCATCCAAGGCTATGCCGCATAACGGGCAGCGGGCTTTTTCATTGCCAGGCTCGTATTCTTCTGATGCTGCATTAACGCCGCTTGTGAAGGTAATTTTGGCAATATTAAGCTTGTCTTTAAGCAAATCGTAGACGATTTTGATCATGCCTTCAACGGTCATGGTTTCTTTGGTAACAACGAGGCGGCTATCCGGATAAGCTGTAGCAAGATCAGTCTTGAATGCCTCGCCTTTCATTGTATTCGTTGGAGAGCCGTCTTTAATGCCTTGCTCTTCGTACACTGCGAGGATTGCAGGCAGCAGAGGGTCATCTTCACGCAAAACAAGCGCATGATCAAAGTTTTTTAGTACATCCCATGCGGTTTTATTAATTTCATTGCATGGGAACACCATGTTTACGCCCATGTTCACAGAGTCTTCGACTTCGATGGTCAATATGCCTGTGTGCCCGTGAAGGTATTGCGCCTCCCCGTTGAATCCATAGAACCTATGTGCATATTGCAGGTCGAGCGTTGTAAAGCTTCTCATAGGAGTCTCCTTTTCCGGTTGCCTTGCTTTGCCATTGCCAGAGGCCAAAACATGAAGTTTGCCAAACTTTGCTTTCATGCAATCTGGCGGGCAGCGCAAAGCAAAATGCCAAATAGCCATGCTAATAGGCAATGTATGCTATTTCAGGCAGCTGCAACCTTAATGATAATAATATTTATTTAGAATAATAAAGTAATAAGATAAAAATGTCAATAGCTGATTGCTATACGATAAAATGGCGGGAAAAATAACCAAACTTGCTTTCAATCTAAGCGTAGTGCCGGGAGCAAACTGCAGCTTTAGCTTCGTGGCACCAGCATTACTGCGGAGTGGCGGCGCAAAAGCATGCGCATGGCAAACACCAGCAGCAGCGCTTTACATATTTATGGGCGCTGCTGCTTTCCAAACTCAACAAGCAGCGGATTGCCAATAACTAAGGCTTGGGCGCCTGGCTGGATGATATTCATCAGGAAAAGAACGCGAGCATTCTCTCCCATGAGTCTATGACGGCATCGGTGTTTCCCTGAATAGTGCCCCCCATCGTTAGTGCCAGCCGCGGCGCGATTTTCATAGAGAGCCTGATGCTCTCCGGGATAATATAGGGTGCGTAGAATGGCTCGCCGGCATTTTCATACGCGATGTATTCATAGCTGTATTTGTAATTGCATTTGCCAAGTTGGGCCATGATTTCAGTACAGCCGTCGTGTGAATTCCACATGTTGCATTGCTTGCCTGAGAAAATGAGCAAGTCAGCTTTGATTTCTTCGACCTTTATGCGGGCTTGCTCTTTGTTTCGAGCCCGTTTCAGCCCCATAACATGGGTATGGGTATAGCCAAACGGTTCATTTTTGATAATGCATCTGAGCATGTCAGCATATAGCGTCCTAAATTGCAAGCGTATGTATGCAAGCTCTTCTCCTTTGTATGTCCATGATGAAGCGTGTTTGGTGAAGCTGGTGCCTTGAAAGCAATATGCATGAGGAGCATAAGCAGCGATTTTTTTAATCTCAGGGTGAATCGCTGCAAGCAAGAGCCCCAACTCTCCGCCTTTGGACATACAGTGCATGTATATATCCTTGCCTTTGGAAAAAGGGTTGGCATCAAGCCAGCTAAACACCGGGCCAAAATATTCGAGCGGGATTCTCATAAGCTCTTTAGGCAGGCGCGGCTCAGCGAAATAGGCAACCGCCAGCACATTGAACCCATGCGCAGCAAGCAGCGACGCAACAGGCAGTATATTAATAAGCTCACCGCTTGATCCGCCAAGCATGAGCACAGTTTTGCTGTGGGGGGCATCAGAATAAAAGAAAGCGCCTACAAAGGGGTCGGCTATCATTTCAACCTTTGTTTCCTGTGCCAGGAAACTCCGCTCAATTGTTGCTGTCGCGCTTTGCGCGCCGCATTCGGCGCTTATCTCTATTTGCATGCTTTTACCTATTGAAATGTTCTCCCACGCATCTTTGAGTTCGCCGGATACATGCCGCATCGATGTAATAAGGCCCATGGCATCAGCATTTTGGTAATCACCTGAAACCGGCGCCTGCCTTGATAAATCCACGCAGCAGCTATCATCAGCTATAAAATTCGCCGTTGATTTGAACACAACGCTTGGCGCCCAGGGATAGCTCATGCTGGCGGTGAACTTTACATTTTCGCCTGGCAGCAATCCAAGGGCCATAATCTCGATTTTTCTGTCTGCCATTGACGCCTTTTCGCTAATATATATTTGCATATAGTAAGTGCCCCTTCTGTTATTCTTGGCCGGGAGGCTTCACTTCTCCGTCCTGCCACTGGTATTCAAAATCCGCCGGCTCTTCAAAGCCGTCTTGCTCCTCGCCATCATAGCGATAAAGCTTTTTGAGCATGCTCCATAGCATTTCAAGCTCCTCGGCTGAAAAATCTCTAAATAGCTTCTCAAAGAAAAACATGCCGCGCATATAGCTGGCAGTAAATGCCCTCTGCCCTTGCTCTGTCATTTCGACGCTGTAAGCGCGTTTATCTGATTCAGAAGCGGCAATGATTACATACCCTTTGCGCTCCATCGCGCTTACCAGCTGCTTTGTGTTTTGCTTGGTAGTGCCCATTTTCTTTGCGATTGCATTTAGCGAAGCCCCGCCTTTGGGCAAGTGGATTACTGCAGTGAGTGCCATCACCTGGCGTGAAGTCAATGCGCCAAGCTCTTTGTCCATTTGGGCTTGAATCTTATTGGAGACAGAAAACAATGTCGCGTAAGTCTGTTGCCATAGAAACACTTCGCGTGTATAGTCCATTCACTTTGCCTCCCAATATAAGACAATATATTGTCTTATCTATGTTAACAACAAGCGACTATATTGTCAATATATTGTCCATTAATCATTTATATTTTTCCAATCATCGAACTTGCCTGCTATAGCCTTGGCGGAAGCACCCGAATCTGCTCTTGCTTTTCGTGCTTGGCCGGCTGCCTATCACGTGCAGTTTCAATTTTGAAGTACTAACAGTGCAATCATTGCCTTGGCTCAGCGCTGCATTTATAATCGATACGGAGGGTTAAATTATGAAATTAAATAAGCGTTTGCTTGCTGCATGCATTGCGATAATGCTGCTTGCATATGGCTGCTCTTCAGGAGGGACTGCTGACAGAGACTATAAAGCGATCTCTGATGAGCCAATAGAGTATGAAATCCGTACGGTGTTTGAATGGCGCGACAGTTTCACTGATGGCACAAAGAGCCTATTCGTCTATGAATACCCGTATTTTAGCGGAAACGACGATATTGCCGGCAAATGGAATGCAATCTATGAAGACATCATGCTGGCAAATGACCATGCAGATGAAGGGGATGAGCACAACTATCAGGATTTTGTGCGCATACAGGACTCCTATACTTTTGGCGACTACATAAACGAGCTGGCCCCTGACATAGCTGAAGACGTGTTCTACGACATCACGCTGTGCTCTATCTATGAAAGCGAATATGCCATCTCCGTTTCACAGCAGGGAGGCTGGTTTATGGGAGGCATACATGACACATGGTATGTCAACCGAACCTTTGAGCCGCTAACTGGCGATGAGATTCTAATAACCGATATACTGCAAGGGAGCATAGAGGAGATTCACAGCATGCTGCAAGAGGAATTCGCGCGTGAATACGATGAGCTCAATGAAGAATCAGACGGTTCAGTCAATTACTTTTTGGGCGAAAGCGGCATATACTATGCCCCGGACAATATCTTTGGCTTTCAGCGCGGCTGTTTGCTTTTGGTTCCTTATTCCCGGCAGGGTGTCGTAAAGCAGCCATTTTATGCCGAGAAGGCACAACAGGAAGTGCAATACGAGTCTCTTCTGGGCGAATGGGAGTTTTTAGATGACAGTGGCAACGGAGGGGATTTCCTCTTCACTCTTGTTTTCACAGAGCCTGACAGCGTTGAATATACAGCCGGCTGGTACTTAAGCGAGATAGCAGCCTGCTACACAGGCCGATTCACTGTAGAAACCGAAGGAATTGTCAGCCTCAGCTTAGAGTCAGATGATCCTGACGGCTCAGACTTCGATACTATCAACATGGATCTGGAATACACTGTAAACGGCAACTACATGGCCATAAAAAAACTCAGTGGCGACAGCCTGTCTGTTTACTATGGCATTGGCGACACTATGAACTTTGTGAGAACGTATTACGACTAAAAAACAAAACTTGCCGGCCTTGCAGCAGATCCTTTGCCTATCAAGCTTTTCAGCTGGCTATTGGGCAGCGAAACAGCACTGCCTGAGAGTTTAAATCCTTGCCCCAGCAAGGATTTTTTTGTTGCATAGCTTTTCTGATCTTTATGTGATGGGAGCGCAGCAATGCCTTTTTACGCTGGAATGCTGTATCAAAGAGTAGCCGTCTCATGGCTGCCTTGCCAAAAGCTCCTTTGGCTTTCATGGATATTCTGGTAATATAAGGCATGGAGTTCGAAAGGAGATTAAAGTGTCTGTTACAGTAGAAGTAAATGCTCTATGCAAAACTTTTGAGCTGTCTAAAAAGCAAATGAAAATCGAAGGCGCTAAAGAACGAAGGAAAGTAGCTGTTGACCATTTGTCTTTTGACGCAAGGGACGGCGAAATTTTTGGGCTGCTTGGGCCAAATGGCGCAGGCAAGACAACTACTCTTAGGATCTTGGCAACTTTGATAAAGGCGGATGAGGGGGATGCTCTGGTTAATGGATATAGCGTTGCCAAAAATCCGGAGAAAGTCAGGGAGAGGATAGGCTTTTTAACAAGCGAGCTGAAGCAAGAGGACTTCTTTACTCCAAACTACCTCTTTGGATTCTTTGCTTCTTTATACGGCATTGAATCTGGCGCAGCTAAAAAAAGGAAGGAAGAGCTCTTCGGAAGGTTTGGAATCGATGGCTTTAGCGAGGTTAAGGTAGCCAACCTGTCTTCCGGTATGAAGCAAAAGGTATCGCTGGCGCTGTCTATAATACATGACCCTGGCATTATTATATTTGACGAGCCGACAAACGGGCTTGATGTTATAACAGCAAAGGCAGTCACTGACTTTTTGGCTGATCTAAAGGAATCCGGCAAAACGATTATTATTTCAACGCATATTTTTAGCATAGCCGAAAAGCTGTGCGACAGGATTGGCATTATCATCGATGGGAAGATGGCAGCTTTCGGCAGGCTAGGCGAGATAACAGGCGAAAGCAGCCTCGAAGACGTTTTTTTCAGGCTTTACGAGGAAGCAGGGGGGATTTTGCTATGAAGGGCGCAATCGCAACAGTAATGAAGAAGGAATTTAAGCGATTCTTTGGAGATTTCAGGCTTGTGTCATCTTCTCTGATATTGCCCGGCCTTATGGTGTATATAATGTATTCCTTCATGGGCTCGGCATTTTTAAGCTTCCTGAGCGTCGAGGAGGGCTATATTCTGAAGGCTGCTTTTATAAACATGCCTCAGGGCCTCTTCAGCGAGCTGGGCCTAGATGGCGTTATTGAACCGCATTATGAAAGCATCGAAAGCCTTGAGATGCTTAAAGAAAGCGTAAAAAGCCAGGAATATGACGCTCTGGCTGTTTTCCCTGACAATTTTGGCGATATTGAAGCCATTGTTTTCCCAGTAAAGGATGTTCCGAATGTTGAGATTTTTTACAACTCGCTAGAAGCCAAATCTTCAGCAGCATATAGCATTATAGTTGATGCTCTAACCATGTATGAGGAGTCAAGAGTCAACCTGTTTGATATTAATAAGGCAGGTGAGTACAATCTCGCCACTGACGATGAAATTGCAGGCTTTACAATTGCGATGATGCTTCCGATTTTGCTAATAATGTTTTTGTTCACTGGCTCTCTTGCTATAGCAACAGAGTCAATTGCAGGCGAAAAGGAAAGGGGCACTATATCAACTCTGCTCGTAACGCCAATAAAAAGAAGCGATTTAGCGCTGGGCAAGATATTTAGCCTTGCATTGATAGCGCTGCTTTGCTCGCTAACTACTACTTTGGGCTCGTTAATGTCGCTTCCGAAGCTAATGGGAGCAGAGTCGGATGGAGCAGCTATCAAAATAACGCCTGCGATGTATGCCAATCTCTTTTTGATATCACTTTCAACGATATTGGTGTTTATTTCGATAATGTCCATTATATCTGCCTTTGCGAAATCAGTTAAGGAAGCCCAGGCATATGGTATGCCCCTTATGGTAGTTGCAGTTGCATTGGGCGCGAGCGGCATGTTTGGGCCAAATTCGCAAAACCCTGTTTTATATGCAATACCTGTATACAACAGTGTTCAATCGATATCTGCCATTTTGGCAGCAAAGGCTTCAGCTTTGAATATATCTATTGCAGTTGCATCGAATACGCTTTTTTCCGCGCTGGGCGTTGTTGCTCTTGCTTTGATGTTCAGCAATGAAAAAATAATGTTTTCGAAATGATAGCAGCGAGAGTTCCTTGAAGGCAATTCTTGTATCGGCAGCGGATTGTTCTTGACTGGCTGAGCCTATGATGTATACTTTCAGTAAGGCTATTTAGTATATTTAGCCATTATAATCAAATTCTGGCGAAAGAGGGCATTATGGCGCGCTTAAGGGCCGAAGACTATAAAGCTTTTGAAGACATAAAGCATTTAAGCGAATTGGGCGAAGGCGAGCAGGCCGAGTGGTGGTCTGCAAGAGAGCTTGCAGAAGCGCTCGACTACTCTCAATGGAGAAACTTTCAAAAGGTGCTTGAGCGTGCAATAGCAGCTTGCGAAAACAGTGGCGAAGATGCCGGCGGCCATTTTGCGCAGTCCAGCAAAATGGTCGAGATAGGCAGCTCTACATACAGGAAAGTCATGGACTACCAGCTCTCACGGTATGCATGCTACCTTATAGTGCAGAATGCTGACCCGCATAAGGAAATAGTAGCGCTGGGGCAGACGTACTTTGCTATACAGACGCGCAGGCAGGAAGTCCAGGATGCGTTTAATGAGCTTGATGAAACCTCAAAGCGGCTTATCGCCAGGGGCAATGTCAAGCAATGGAACCAACTGCTTGCGGAAGCGGCGCACATTGCAGGGGCAATATCTGACGAAGACTTTAAAGTATTTCAAAATGCCGGGTATATGGGCCTTTATGGAGGGTTGACTGTATCTGACATACACGAGAAAAAGGGGCTTGAAGGCGATGAAAAAATCCTTGACTTTATGGGCTCAACCGAGCTTATTGCCAACCTTTTTCGGATAAGCCAGACAGAGGAAATGCTAAAAAGAGAGCATGTAGCCTCACTGCAGGAAGCAAATAACACCCACTTCGCAGTTGCAGAAAAGATTCGCAAGGCAATTATCGAAATGGGGGCAACCCTGCCTGAGAACCTTCCTGTAGCCGCTGATATAAACCTTGTTGAGATTGCAGAAATTGAGAAGCTGCATGGCCAAAGCCTGATGCTTGACGAGTAGCATATTTGGCCCTTTGGCGCGTGCGCTATGCAAGCTATTTACTGCGCTATGAAATAAAAGAGGCTGTGGGAATCTGTTTGATAAACACCACAGCCTCTATATGTTTTTATTGAAGCTAATTATTCTTCCTCGTCTTCAGGATTTTCTTGCTCAAGCGCTTGCTCGTCTTCCACTGTGATATCAGGAGGCGCGTCCTCATCGTCAGTCATATCCTCCATGTTTATCTCTTCGGTAACGCTGTCGTCACCTTCCGCTTGTGTGTTTTTGTCGTCATTGCCTCCGCATGCTGCAAATGTTAAGAGCATTGCCAGAACCAATAATAAGCTAACAAACTTTTTCATACTTTATTTCCTCTCTTGCGTGTAATATTGGCATTATAACTAAAACTCGTTTTCAAACAAAACATTTGGGAGCATTTTAATAATTATTTTTTGCTTTTAATATTGATTTGCATAAATAATTTTGTAGTTCATCACTATATTTACATAGCATTTTTCAATTTCTTACACAACTAACAAGTGACAGTTATAGTAATCGGATTGCTCGCTATAAGATGCAAAATTGTGCGCTTAATGATACAGAGCGCTAATAGCGCTAAAAATGCATTAGCGCTCTGGCAAAAAGAAATTGCAACCGTATAGCCAATACTATATTTAGCAACTTATAAAGCAGTACAAATCTCATTAATATACAATCGACGCCAGCAATTCGTTAAAATCGCCAATATGCTTTGGATAGAATTCAAGCGCTGTATTGGGAAAGCGCTCCCTTAGCAATTCCGCTGCTTCATAGAGCAATGGCTTTCTAAGGCCGGCCTTTGCCACTATTGCTGATGATGAAAAGACATCTTCAATAGAGGAGTCTGCTATTACCTCACCTTCACTGAATACAATGCCTCTTGTAGCGAATCGATAAGCAAAGTCTACATCGTGGGTTGACACTACCAAAGTTATGCCGGAATCGCTAAGCTCATTAAGCGCTGTTTCGAGCATTTGCGTATTCATGGGATCAAGTGAGGCTGTCGGCTCGTCAAAGAGCATGACAACGGGCTTCATAGCAAGGATGTCTGCTATGCTGACCCTTTTCTTTTCCCCGCCGCTTAAGTAGTGGGGGGCGCGCTTTTCATAGCCCTGAAGGTTCATTCTTTCAAGGGCTGATGTTATCCTCTCCCTTACTTCATCTTGCTGCAGGCGCATATTCATTGGGCCAAAGCTAACCTCGTTTTCCACTGTGCCTGCTATAATCTGGCTGTCGGGATCCTGAAAAACTAAGCCTACTGCCTGCCTCAGCTGTTTTGGGGCTGCTTGTGCGCCATTTAAATAAATCTTTCCTCTTTGGGGAGTGAGCACGCCGTTGCAGCACAAAAAGAATGTGCTTTTGCCTGCCCCGTTGCTTCCAAGGGCAGCTATTTTTTCACCCTCAAAAATCTGCAAAGAAACGCCTTTGAGGGCAGGGTATAAATCATCATAGGAGTAAAAGACATTATCGAGCCTTAAGAGTTCATTCATTGCTGCAAAAATACCGCCAATGCAGCCAGCGACACAATTAGGCCTGCAGCAAATGCTGAGTGTTGCGCCTTTGGCTCAGAAGCGCTTTCTATAAAAGATATTCCACCGCTGTAGCAGCGGCTTTCCATTGCCTTGAAATTTGCTTCAGCATTCCTGTAGGATCTGGCCAGCAAGCTTGCATATAATATTCCTGTTGTTTTTATGCTTGTAGGCATGTCTTTGTAGCCTAGCCTGCTTCTTGCTGCTGAACCCATAGACTCAAACATGCTAAGGATTACAAAGATATACCTGTAAATAAGGTATGCCAGGTCTATTAGGGCTGAAGGGCATTTTGCCTGCTTTAGCGCACTAATGAGATCGGAGATGCTTGTGCTTACAGCCAGTGTTATCAGGCAGCTTGCAGAGCCAAGGGCTCGGGCAGCTGCGAGCTCTGCTGTCCTTTGCGAACTCTTTGTAACCACAAGGTATGAGCTGCCAAATCCCTTAAAGCACAGCACTCCCAGGGGCATGGCTGATTTTTCCACCAATAGCGCAAGGCAGCTCAGCAGCAGGAAAAGCACTGGAAATGCCAGCGTTTTGGCATAGTAGCGCGCTTTTTGGCCACCAATGCCAACAGACACAAATGCCATTGCAATAAAGAGGCAAGCTCCAACGGCAGGGGACTTTGAAGCAGTGCATATGGCCATTAAGGCTAGGCAGCTCCAGAGCTTAAGGGCAGGGTTAACGCTAGAAAGCTTTGATATCTGCGCCATGATGTCTATATGAAGATAGCTGTCGTTATGGCTATGGCGGGTCAGCACTGCTATTGTAAAGCCAACAGCAATGCTAATAGCCCCTAAAAGCAGGCTTTGCAGCCTGCCATAGTATAAAAGCCAGATAAAAAGCGATGCTAGCGCAGCATTTATCATGCCTGCTTTGCTTCTGGGATTGGTGAAAATTTCTTTCTGGCTGCAAGGTACCCAAAGCTGTATGCAATTATGCCAACGCCGATCCCTGTTTGGATGCAAAACATTAGGGATTCCATTTCGCCGGGCAGCTCTCCGCCTATCAAAAGCTCCAGCACAGGGGTTGCCCAAGGCTCATAGCCTTCGACAATATCTTCAACAGCTTCAGAGCCTGCTCCGTCTGATCCTTCAAAGTCTGCACCTTTCATTGTTATAAGCGGCACTGCGATTATTAGCACTACAATGGCGATTAATACAGATGCAAGCATTTTGTTATTCATGCTGTTTACCTCTCCTAACTATAGCGCGGCTTCCTCGAGCTCCGCTGAGGCGAAGCTTTCAAGGCCCATAATGATAAGGACAGTAAGTATTCCCTCAACTACAGCCAGTGGCACTTGCGTTGGAGCGAATACCCCCAGAAATTTCACAAAGCTGGCCATAACGCCGCCGGACTCGCTTGGATAAGCAAGCGCAAGCTGCATTGCGGTAACTATATATGTGAAAAGATCTCCAAGGCTTGCCGCTATAAAGATATTGGTTTTTCGTGGCGCTCTGGCTTTTTTGAGCATGGCATACAAAAGCCAGGTGAATACAGGGCCGGCAATTCCCATGCTAAAGGTATTGGCGCCAAGGCTTGTCAAGCCGCCGTGCGCGAGCAGAATCGCTTGGAAAACAAGAACGATAAATCCCAGCGCTGTTGCCTCAAATGGGCCAAATAGGATTGCAGCCAGGCCTGTTCCAGTCATGTGGCTGCAGCTTCCCGTTAAGGATGGTATCTTTAAAGACGATATAACAAAGACGAATGCGCCAGACATTGCAAGTATTATAAGAAGGCTGGCCTTCTCGCTGATAAGCTTTCTTATTTTTATAATGCCTGCGACCAGGAACGGCGCGCTTGCTGCGCTCCATGCAATGCAGTAGCCTAATGGAAGGTAACCCTCCATGATATGCATCGCATTGGCTGTCGGCTGTATCAATAATGTAATAGCTATTGCAGCCACTATCGCCACAGCCTTTTTTTCTTTCATGCTAAAACTCATGTTTTTATCCTTTCGCCAACATAAGCAGCAATAAAAAAGCAGCTATACGCTGCTTGCGGTATTTGTAAAATACAAGATTACAGAAAATAATTTCTTATATTCAGCACGCTGATCACCGCAGCAACTGTTGCTAACACGAGTAGGTCTCCTGGCTGAAGATCACCGCTTATTGCGCCTTCTCAGCTGTTATGCCAATGGCTTTGTGCAATAAGCTCCCTTATCACAGTGACGGGTTCGCTCCGGATTCGCACCGGATTCCCTTTTATTCCTTTCGAAACTCGCTTTATCGCTATTATCTTTAATTTATCACAGAATTCCAGCGTTGTAAATGCAATAAGCCATCAGCAGATTTGTATATTGCATTTAATTAAGGCCTTGTGAGCTATTTGGGCCGCATGCATTAGGGCAAATAGTGCCTATAGCGCTTGCTGGCCGGGCAATGGGCTTTTTTTTTGCTGCCGGCAAGCTGAAGCGCGCACGATCAGTTCAGGCATTCGCGCCGCGCTGCTAAAATCATAGCGTAAATTAAGCGCAGCGCCCATTTATTAACGAGGCAACTGGATATTCCACCAGAATTCTACTGCTGGTTGGTTTTTAAGTGCCCTGATTTTTGCTAACTTATATATACTAGATATAGACGAATCGCAGCCAGCACGCTGCAGCATGAGATGATGGCATGCTTTTCGCTGAAATATTGCGCATAGAAGACATATCAAAGTTGGGGGGTATGAATTGAATCAATTTGTCATTGGCAAATTTATTGCCCTAAAAAGGCGTGAGAAAAATCTAACTCAAGAGCAGTTAGGAGAAATTATAGGCGTTTCGCACAAGTCAGTATCAAAATGGGAGACCGGAAAATGCATGCCTGATTACTCGATAATCGAGATTTTGTGCAAGGAATTAGGCATTAGCGTTTCAGAGCTGCTAAACGGAGAAGAAAATGAAAATGAAAACGTGCAATACTACAATGATGGGCAAATGTTGGACTTAATAGGGCGCGTACAAAGCTTAGAAAAGCAAAAACATGCAAATCAAGGACTGATGGTAACGGCAATGGGAATAGCCCTGTCAGCACGCTCTTACAATGTCGGGGGAACACCCTTCAGGGATGCTATTTCAGGGTTTATAACTGGTGTTTCAGTCGCTGCAATGTTTATTGGCACTATCACAACGGCAAGAGCAACCAGAGAAGAGCAGTAAAATTTCCTGGATCCCGGTATGGAGTGATGCTGATGTTTTTTGCGCTTCTGGCGATTATTCCAGCATTGTTGCTGCCTAAATAAAGGGCAAAAGCGCGGCTGAAGCTTGTCAAAGATAACAGCCTGCATTTTGCCATCTGCTACACAAGCTTTTTGCATATGCTGCTGAGTGGGCAGGTGGGGCACACAGGCTTGGTTTTTTTGCAGTGCAATTTGGCATTTTCAACAATCAGGGAGTGGAACCGGTTGTACAATAAGGCATCGCTTGGGAGATTTGATTCGAAGTGGGCTTTAAGGGCCATGTATGTGGCTTGGCATGCGATTGGGTAGCGGCTGCGAAGCCTCATAGTGTAGCTGTCAATAACAAACGTAGAAAAGCCAAAAGCATACAGCAGTATCGAATCAGCAGTCTCGTTGCCAATGCCCTTTATCGAGATTAGCTCCCTTCTTGCTTTCTGCAAAGGCTCATGCAGCACTGCCTCAGCACTGTATTCATACTGCGAAAACCACTCAGTCACTAATTTAAGGCAAACTGCCTTTTGGCTGCTTAAGCCGGCAGGGCGGATTATCTCAGTGAGCGCAAGTATATCAACGCTTGCAACAAAGGATGGAGTAAGCGTTTGGCCAAAGTTCGAAATAGCTTTCTCAACATTGGCCCATGAAGTGTTTTGGGTTAAGACAGCGCCCACAATGACTTCATAGACAGTTTCAGCCGGCCACCAGCCGAGATCGCCATAATGGCTAAAAAGCTTCTCGTACAAATTTGTGAGTTCCAAAGCGGCATTCTGCTCCATGGTTATTTTATTATATGAAACATGCTGGTATATATAAAGCCTGCCTTATATAAACAAGCATTCTTGCTCTCAAGTTTGCCCTCAATGCCTTTAATGAAGTGAAATATAAAAAAAGCTATTCCAAATAGCAATGCCCTTTGCCGAGCCACTCCGTAGTGATGGTTTTCGGCGAGATATAGAAGTAATCCTAATATTTCGGCTTAGCAGTATAAGATTCGCCCGATATAGAATGGTTTGGCGCGTCGAAGCATTATAATCGATTTATCGTGGAGGATTATTATATGTTGGACAGAGTTCCATTCAACAAAGACGAAATAACAAATGCGGGTGAATACCCACCTTTTTTCCCAGGTTTTCCGCCGGCTAAGAAATTTGCTACGCCCATAACGCCAAAAGAGAATATTCAGGCTCTCTATAGGCGCGAGCTGCCTCTGTGGATACCTCTATCGACCGACTCCCGGCTTTTTGCGCCAAGAGTAGACCCTGACAATATTGCCAGATGCCTGGTCTTGGAAGCAAACGGCCTGTCGCCCGAGGAGATGGTTGGCGGCAAGGACAAACATGGAATTGATTGGGTTTTTATACCGCAAGCCGGAGGCTCAATGGTAGTTCCCGGCAACCCTGTCTTAAGTGACGCAAACGATTGGGAGAGCGTGATACAGTTCCCTGAACTTGACTCATGGGATTGGGAAGGATCAATACAGGCAAATAAAGCTGGCCTTGAAAGCGATGAAAGGGCGATGACCATTTGGATTCAGACGGGCCTATTCGAGCGCCTCATTTCATTTATGGATTTTGAAGGGGCTGCAATTGCTGTCATTGACGAAGACCAAAAGGATGCAGTCAAAGCCCTTATGGATAGGTTGGCTGACATGTATATTGACATTATAGGCCGCTATACGAAAGCGTATAACCCAACAACATTTACGCTGCATGATGATTGGGGCAGCCAAAGATCGCCATTCTTCTCACTAGAGACAGTTATGGAGATGGTAGTGCCAGCTCTTAGCCGGGTGGTTCAGGGCGCTCATGACAACGGTTTAAATTTCGACATGCACTCCTGCGGAAAGAATGAGCTGCTTGTGCCTGCATATATAGCTGCCGGTTGCGACTCATGGAGCGGGCAGCCGATGAACGACAAGGCAATGCTGTTTGAAAAATACGGCGATCAGATAATACTTGGCATAGAGGCTGATATTGCATTTACGCCGGAAACAACTGCTGAAGAAGCTGCTGCGTGCGCTAAGAGGTTTGTTGAAAAGTATGGGCCAACTATGGCTGAAAAGCCAGTGCTATGCTCAGCAATGATGGCGAGCCCAATTTTCACTGAAACGCTGTACGAAGAAAGCCGCAAGATGTTCAACTAATGCCATTAATTCGCTAAAGCATGCTTCGCGCAGTTCAAAGCATGCTTTTTTATTTTGCGAACCAGCGGCAGCAGCTTATGCTTTTATGCTTTTATATCTAATTGCAGCAAGCGGTTGCTTACTCTGCTAATTGGTGCCCGCACTGGGCGCAGAATCTGGCATTCTCCTGAAGCAGCTCGCCGCATTCCGGGCACAGCAGCAGTGCAGCAGATATTTCGCTGCCACAGTCAGCACAGAACCTGCTTGACTTAGGCATAAGCTTGCCGCATTCCGGGCATGCTACGCTCTCCTCTACCTGTGGCTGCACGTTAAATGGCGAGACATAGTCGCTTGTTGCATTGTAGCTGTAGTTAATCCCTCTTTGGGGAATAGATATATTTGCGCCGTCAGTAGCAATGTACTGGCTGATAAAGTCCAGGATTTTATCTGGCAGCCTTACATTTCCGATAAAGCCTATAGAAGAAAACGCTATAAGCGGCAGCGCAATCGGAAGTGCAACTATTGCGCTCAAACCTGATGCAACAGCTTTGTCAACCCACTTTGCGCCCCCTATTTGGACGTTGACATAATAGCCGGTTTCTGTTAAGTTAACCTGCATTGCATTGTCCATCATCGCGTACTTTTTCCAGTCTTCCTTTTTGCGGGTCTGAATGCTTATGCCATCAGGGGTTTGAAACATCTGGCATACCATGCCTTCGCTTTGCACCAGGAATTGCTCTATCCCTTGGGCTAGATCATCTAAGCTAATATTCGGGCTCATTTGGAATACTTGCGCTTTCTCACCAAATGCCATTATTAAAGCCTCTCTTTCAAAAGTAAGTAGTTGTCCATAAGGACATTATAGGCTATTAGCATAAGCTTGCTATGCTCTTACATGCTAGAAAAGCTCGAATTAGTGATCTTTGCACAAACTCTTTCGTATTTATTGGCATAGCATACAAATTGATCATTACAGGGCCGCCAGGCTGGCTGATTAGGCGCTATCGGCAATTTGGGCAAGGGCTCATGTTCCCTTGCCCAATTGCCAAAGTTTAAGCTACTTAATACAGGATAGCTGGCCCTTTGCCAGCATTGCGATTCATATGCGCTAGGACAACAGCTCGAGAGCATCCTTATATAAGTCGTCAAGCTCACACCCACAGCTGCCGCATTCGCTGTCTGCTTGCTTGATTGCCTCTATAAGCTCAGGTGTGTTTTCTCTTTTTTCCAGCCATACTGCTGACGGATCGGCGATCAGTTCCCAGCCAGAGCTAGCGAACTTTTCAAGAATTTCCTCTATGCGTTCCACATTGCCTCCAAATGGATATTTTTTCTTATTTTACTCCGAATTGATGAATTATATCAAGACCTCAGCTTGAAATGTGGCATTATAGAATATAACAGTTATGCAGCAGCCTCAGAGCTATTTTGTATATATATCTTCGATTTTTATTACACAGCTATGAAAAATGCCTTGCATGATTATCGACTTCATCAGGGGGCGAAACTAGCCTAGAAGCTGAATTGAATTTCATTTTCGCTAAGCGCTTTGATGCTTAACTGGCATAACGAAGCATATTTTCAGCGAAGCTCCAATTGCTTAGAAGAAATACAGCAATGCTTCTTGTAAAACGCAGCGCCAAACAGCCAGATGCTGCTTGCGCCTTCTCTTTCCATTCTTCTCCAATATTGGCGATCTTCAATTTGCTTTATCGCCGCTTCGCTTGCTTCCTTCAGTGCCTCTTCGCTGCGGGCGTATTTTATTTCAATTGCAAATGCTTGGCTCTTATACACTACGCGCCTAGCAGCAATATCCCAAAAGCCGAATCCTGACTCTGAATTAGATGTTACATGCCAGCCTTGCATGTCAGCCAGTGCGCCTAACAGCAAGCCGTGGTAGAAAGATTCCTTGCTGGCCTCTTTGCTTGAGTAGTCACGCGAGCTGATAAAATCCGCTAGCAGCTCATTTGCTGCAGCTTCTGCTGCAATCCCGTCGCCATTTGCGAATGCATGCTGCATAGCAGATATTGCAGCCGTATTAGCAGCAACGCGTATTTTGAACCACTCTTCTATTTGCTCAGCGAAAATTAGCCTCACGCTCTCATTTGGAATGGCAAGCTCTTGCTTGCCGCCTTCAATGGCCCTTCTTGCAGTTAGATAGCCTGTAGCATGCATAACGCTCCATACATTCTCAATTGAATTGCCAATCTCGGAATATGAAAGCTGCTCGTTTATTTTTTTCGCAATAACTCCGCCATCTATCAGAGTGCCTATGTCATTTCGAGCAGATTGCCCAGCGATGTCTGCCAGCTGCTTGACGATTGCATTTTCGCTTGTATTCATCCAATACGGCTGAAGCTGTGCGCTTGGGTTGTCATACGCATCGTCACAAAAGCTTACAATATCCCATGGGCAGTATATTTTGGTGCCTGCAAAGTTATAGCCATTGTACCATTCCCGCACTTCGCTAATCCTGTGCAAAAGGCCTCTTGACTCAAGCAATGACTCCGTTTCGGATTCAGTGAAGCCAAAACAGCTTGCATATCTAGGGTGGCTGATGCCAAAAGGCCTAAAATTGTTCACACCAGTAAATATGTTCTCTTTAGACACGCGGAGGCAGCCTGTTAAGATTGCAAATTCAAGGCTGTTGTTCCCTTTGAGGGCAAGATTGAAAAGCAGGCGAATAAACCCAAGCATTTCATCATAATAGCCTTCGTGCCAGGACTTTTCGAGGGGCACATCATACTCGTCAATAAGCAGTATTGCCTGTTTGCTAAAGTGCTTTTCCAAAAGATCTAAAAGAAGTGCCAAGCTTTCATGCAATCGAACATCATTGCCTTCAACTGTACTGAGCCTGCGATACTCTTCTTTGGCAGCGTTGCTTAGAGCGCTGCTATTTTCCAGAAACCCTAAGCGGTTAGCTTCTTTTCTAATAGCGTATGCCAAATTGCCTCGAGCAATTTGCATTGTTGCCCCATGCACATCTTTGAGCGAGATCGAAATAACAGGGTATTTTCCCATGTGCTCTTCAACAAGGACTTTATAACGCATAATTTCAAGGCCTTCAAATATAGCGGGATCTGTGCCAATCTCGAAAAAATGCCTTAACATGCTTAATGCAAGCGTTTTGCCGAAACGCCTGGGCCGTGTAAAAAGGGCGGCCGTGCATGGGTTGTCAAGAAAGCGCTTAATTAATAGTGTTTTGTCAACATACTCATAGCCTTTCTCTCTAAGCCTTCTAAAATCCTCAATTCCAGCGCCCATAGGCGCAATGCTGCTAATAAGCGCCCTCCCTATGGTTTTTGTAACCATTATATCAGAATGCCAAAAATATATAGAATGCTCGCTATACATATGCCATGGCAGCGCAGCATTATTTTGATCTTGTATTAAGCCCATTGATTCCAGTGTGCGATCAATAGATTTGGGGCTGCTGCCCCGAAAGGCAAAGCAGCAAAAGCACAATTCATTCGAATGAAACGGAGCCATAATGAGGCCGCTATGAAAAGTTAAAGCACTATTCTGTGTTAAGCTGCAAGAAAAGCATAACGCTGCCTGCCAACAGAAGCCCAAGATATCTGCAGCCAAATAAAACCTATTGCTCGATGTCATCGATAGCAGGCCCTGGCAAACAGGGCATCCACAGGAAGCGCAAATTGATCGCCAGGATAATAGAAATCAAGGCATGCAAGCATTTTGTCGAGGGAAGCCTGCTCGCATTCTTGCTTGCCCTCTCAATGAAATTGCTTTTTCAACTGCATCGAAGGTTGCCTAATCACCAAAAGCAGTTGAAGCTATGCCTACTCCATATCGCTGTAAGTTTAATTGCTTTATGGACAGCTTTCGAACTCTACTCGGGCACTCTCCCGATTATTTTGGCATATTTAACATCAGAGCTTGCAGTGCGATTATTAGTTAATGCAAAATGAAAACAATATGATAAAATATAAGCCAATAGCGCCAAAATGCAATGATTAACCGATACATTGGCTGAAAAGCCTAATATTGGAATCAACGTTAAGCAATGCCAAAGCATTGCTGGCGAGCTTTTAAACACTGGCATATCAATAAAGTGAGGAAGCTAAATGCTTATACCTATTTTCTACCGAAAAACAGACACTAAAGGCAACTTGTTATTAGGAGCGCAGTTTTTGCTTATGCTGCCGATGGTAGGCCTTGCCGCAGTTGGCCTTTATTCAGATACATGGCTTTTGGCTGGGGCTGACACAGCGCTCTCAGTGCTAAAAGGCTACCTTGCATGGTACAGAATTATGCTATGGGGCGGTCTTGCAATAACTGCGCTTGCAGCGCTAATGCATGCCGCTATTTTCAAAAGCCTGAAAAAAACCGACAGCTCGGGCCCGCAGCATGTTTATATGGCTGTGCTTTGCATGGCTATTATATGCATATTTACTGTCATCATGGTTTACAGCGAGGGCGTTCCAAACCTTATTGCGAATGCCAAAGCAGACATATCAGCAATTAAGCGCAGCCAGCTTGTTAGCACCAGCGGGCAAGTTGCGCTGCAAGGCTCAGAGTACGGCTTGCGCGGCCCTTACCGGGAAGGCAGGAGCACACCGCTTGTTATGTTTGTTTTGTCACCGGATGGCCAGAACCCCTCTTATATATATGCACCAAAAGCTTCTGCCTTGCCATCAGGCTCCGGGGCTTATGAGGTTTTGCATACGCCAAAATTTTTGCTGGCAGTTGAATTCAGGCCTGTTGGCGACAATTAGTTTTTTTTGGCATTCAGAGTGTTTTCCGCGCTTTTTATAAATACTTATTCTATTTTTAGTTTTCATCCAATTTAGCATCTTTGGCTGAGTTTTGCCGGCATGAGGCAAATTTATGCTAAAAGCTGCATTTTCTTTTTGTGTGCCGCAAAGCGCTATATTTCATCTCTAATTGCAAAGGCGCATATAAAACTCAGGAAAAATAAAAGTGCGCTTTATTGACGGATTTACAGCTATATGCTACACTTCTTAGCAGAACAACAGTTAATATCGACAAATGCTAATATAAAATGGCAAAAAGCAAAGGGAAGCTGGGTGAGAATCCCACACAGGGCCGCTGCTGTATTTCCTTAGCAGCCTCCGAAATGCCACTGGCGCAAGCTGGGAAGGCGGAGGGTGCATACTGGATAAGTCAGAAGACCTGCTTTTTAGCCTTAGCCACAAACTCTGCGTGCCCAAAGAGTGAAGGCGCTGCTTTTGCATATTGCTTTAAGGCAGCCATATACCTTCTTTTGGACATTAAGAGAGTATATGGCTGCTTTTTAATTAGCCAGGCAAGAAGGTGATAAGTTGGACGGTTATATTCTAAAGGGCGGCCAAAAGCTTCGCCTTGGCTACACAACTGGCACATGCGCTGCCGGGGCTGCGTATGCAGCAGCAAAGATGCTCTTTACAGGCAGACCGCTTAGGTCTGTGTCCCTTATGACTCCTAAAGGCACAGCCGCAAACCTTAGGATTCTGGACATCAGGATAGGCAAAAGCTCAGCAAGCTGTGCTGTGAGAAAGGACGGCGGAGACGATCCTGACGCTACCCATGGGATGCTTATATATGCAAAAGCTGAGCGAATCGAGAAAGGCGTTGCCATTGAAGGCGGCATTGGCATTGGCAGGGCTACGAAGCCCGGGCTAAGCATAGGCATTGGCGAGGCTGCAATCAACCCTGTGCCCAAAGCAATGATTAGCCAGCAGGCAGAGCTGGCTTTGGCCGAGCATGGCGAAAATGGAGTAAAGATTACAATATATGCGCCTGAAGGCGAAGAGGTTGCAAAAAGGACATTTAACAGCGCCCTTGGAATCATCGGAGGCATATCAATCCTTGGAACGAGCGGCGTTGTTGAGCCTATGAGCGAAGATGCCCTTATTGCAACAATAAACGCGGAAGCGTCTGTGAGGCTGGCTGAGGGCAGGAGCGTTTTAGTCGGCTGCCCGGGCAACTATGGCACTGCATTTGCTGCAATGGAGCTTGGGATAACAAGCGCTGACACTGTGAAATACTCCAACTACTTGGGGGAAATGATCGAAATAGCAGAAAGCTTGGGCGCCAGCGGCCTTCTGATAGCAAGCCACCTGGGCAAGCTTGTAAAAGTTGCCGGAGGCATGCTCAACACCCATTCCAAGTATGGAGACTGCAGGTTGCCGCTTATAGCGGCCCATGCAGCAGCTGTTGGCATAAGCGCAAGCGCTGCCCGCGAAATTCTGGCCAGCGCCACAGTTGACAGCGCGCTTGGCTGCCTGGACGCTTTAGGCATTAAAAATGAAGTTATGGGCTCTTTGCTCTCAGAGATAGAGCGCCAGCTTGCCAGGAAGGCGCAAGGCAGGCTTAAGGTAGGCGCCATTGCATTTACATACGAGCATGGCAGGCTGGGCGGCACCAGCATGGCTGGAGAGCTGCTGGAACAGGCAATAAATGAATCAAGGAGGCTAGCTGTTTAATGAGCGGAACCTTGTACGGCATTGGAGTTGGGCCGGGAGATCCCGAACTAATCACTCTTAAAGCAATTAAGGCTATCAGATCATCAGATGTGATCTGCTTGCCAATGTCAGGAGATGGAGAGGCAATGGCTTATGCAATTGCCGTAAAAGCATGCCCGGAGGTTGAGCTGATTGAAAAGCTGGAAGTGTCCATGCCTATGAGCAGAGACGCTGCCCTGCTTGACAAAATGCATGGCCTTGCAGCGCAAAGCATAATAGAAAAGCTTGATGAAGGCAAAAACGTTGCATTTTTAACCATTGGGGATCCATGCCTTTACTCCACTTACATGTATGTGCACAAACGCGTAGCCAAAGCAGGCTACGGCGCCGAAATTATCAACGGCGTTGCTTCATTTCTTGCTGTGTGCGGGCGCCTGGGAATATCGGCGGCTGAAGCGAGCGAGCCGGTTATAATCATTCCTGCATCATACGAAGGCGCAACAAACCTTATAAGCCAGCCGGGAACAAAGGTGCTTATGAAGACCGGAAGGGCTATAGAGGCAGTAAAAGAGGCAATAGCGGAGCGCGGCCTTGAAAACCAGACGTACGCAGTGTCCAACTGCGGCCTTGAAGGCGAAAAAGTGTATATTGGCTCTCAGGATCTTGAAAGCAATTACTTTACGGTAATTATCATAAAGGATGATAAGGAAATGGCAAGCATTTAATACAGCCAGGAGGAAAACATGCTACATATCGTTGGCGCCGGAAGCGGCGCGGCTGATCTGATAACTGTTAGGGGGAAAGCGCTGCTTGAGAGCGCTGATGTAATTATATATGCGGGATCGCTTGTTAACCCTGAATTATTGGATTATGCCAAAGAAGGGGCAAAGGTTTACAACTCAGCAGAAATGGACCTGGGCGAAGTCATCGCTGCAATAACCGAAGCCGAAGGCTTAGGCCTTACAACTGTAAGGCTGCATACCGGGGATCCATCGCTTTACGGAGCCATAGCAGAGCAGATTGCTGCATGCGATGAGCTCGGCATAGAGGTTGACGTTACGCCAGGCGTCTCAAGCTTTCTTGCCGCTGCCGCCGCGATGAAAGCGGAATACACCTTGCCCGGGGTAACCCAGACAGTAATACTCACCCGCATGCAGGGAAGGACAGCCGTGCCGGAGAAAGAGTCAATCGAGTCCCTTGCCAGGCACGGGGCTTCAATGGCCATATTCCTTTCGACAGGCATGCTCGGGGAGCTTTCCGAGAGATTGATACAGGGAGGGTATGCAGCGGATTCATCAGCAGCTATTGTATACAAAGCTTCATGGCCTGATGAAGCAGTTTATAGATGCTCTGTAGCGGATTTAGAGAAGACTGCCAAAGAAAATGGCGTAGAAATGACTGCCCTTGTCCTTGTAGGGGGGTTCCTTTCTGAGCCATTTGAGCTCTCAAAGCTGTATAGCCCTGATTTTTCGCATGCTTACCGGAAAGCAAAGAGCTAGGGCAAAGATAGCCGCCTTCTCTGAAGCTGGATTGCGCTTGGGCCTTGAGATAGCCAAATGCACGGCTCTGGACGCAACCGCAGAAAGGGTAAAAAGCGGCGGCCTTGCAGCTTGGGCAAGCAGCGCCTGGGAAGGCGGCTTTGAGGCGCTTATATTCGTCTCTTCAGCAGGAATCGCAGTTCGGGCTATAGCGCCGCTTGTAAAAAGCAAGGCCAGCGACCCGGCTGTCATTGCCATTGATGAGGCAGGGCAGTTCGCTGTAAGCCTGCTGTCCGGCCATATGGGCGGGGCAAACCGCCTCGCCAGGGAAATAGGCGAATATATCGGGGCAATGCCTGTAATCACCACTGCTACAGACGCAAGAGGCCTATTTGCAGTGGATCAGTGGGCATCTGAGATGGGGTTTGCCGTTGAGAACCCGGCAATGATAAAAAAAGTCAGCTCGGAGATTCTGGCTGGCAACACTGTGGGGTTTGAATCTGAAGTCCCTATTGGCGGGCAGGCGCCCGGCTGCCTTACAGGCGCGCAGGCCAGCGCCAATATATACATAGGGGACAGTGCGCCCGATCTGGCCAGCGCCTTGTGGCTAAGGCCAAGGCCCTACGCTATCGGGGTTGGCTGCCGCAAGGGCGCCGGCATCGAAAGCGTTGAGCAGGCTGTGAAAGATTGCCTGCACAGCGAGGGCATCAGCATTAAAAGCGCGTTTGCGCTGGCATCAATTGACCTAAAGAAAGGCGAAAGGGCCCTTATTGAGCTGGCAGCTAAGCATAGCATGGCATTTATCACTTACAGCGCAGCTGAGCTTATGCAAGTAAAGGGCGATAGCCTGGCTTCATCTGAATTCGTGCTCAAGACAACAGGAGCTGACAATGTATGCGAAAGGGCTGCCCTTTGCGCCTGCGGCGAGAATGCACAGCTCATATCTCCTCGCACAGCCGGCAAAGGGGTTACTGTAGCCCTTGCTAAATCAACCAAGGAGTATTTTTTCGATTGAATATTAAGATGGCTGGCATTGACCATACAAATGCCCCCATTGCAATTAGAGAGAAGTTCTCATTTTCTAGCCGCCTCATGTCAAAAATCCTTTCGCTTGCAGTATCTGAGAGCGGAGTGCTTGGGGCTGCCATGCTGCAAACATGCAACCGCACTGAACTTTACGTATCATATGAGGCCGGATGCGATTTCAGCCCGGCAGGCTTTCTGGCAGATCAGGCAGGCTACTCTGAGTCCCCCTATGCCTTTTCAAAGCGCGAAGGCATAGAAGCAGCAAGGCACTTATTCGAGACAGCGTGCGGAATGAAATCCATGATCTTCGGCGAAAAGCAGATTCTTGCCCAAACAAAGGCCGCCATAGCGTTTGCAAGGGAGTGCGGCACTGCTGACGCTGCTTTAGAGTCCCTTTTCAACAAAGCAATTGACAGCGCCAAAAAGATCGCTACGAATGTGCGCTTTGCAAGGGACAGCGCTTCAGCAGCCTCGATGGCTATCGCGGCTGCCTCAAAGCACCTGAGCATAAACGGCGCCAAAGTGCTGGTAATAGGCAACGGCGAGATGGGCAAGCTCGCAGCCATAGCATTCCAAAGCAACGGCGCAGAAGTTTTTATGACGCTTCGCCGGTTTAAAGAAGGCTTGCCAAACATACCTGAAGGCTGCACAGCCGTTGAGTATGAAAAGCGCCTTGAATTCATTCCGGTATGCGATGTTGTTGTTTCTGCAACGCTTAGCCCGCACTACACGATAACAGCGGGCGACATAAACACGAGCGATCCCGGCCTTGGCAAAAAGGTGTTTGTCGATTTGGCCGTGCCCAGGGACATCGATGAGCAGATAGCCGCTATAAGCGGCGCGGCGCTGTATGACATTGACAGCATGGGCGGCAGCAGCGCTGCTTGCGATCCGAATGAAATTATGGCAGCAGAAGCGATAATTTCAGACGCTCTCTCTGATTTTGCGCACTGGTATTACTTTAGGCCGTACCTGCCGATTGTAAATGAAATATCAAGCAGGGCAGCTGACGATGCCAAGCTTCGGGCAAGCGCCAAGATAAAGAAAGCAATTGGCACAGAAAATGCAGTGATTATAGAAAAAGAAGTGTACTCAGCAGTTTATAAAGTAGTGGGAAAGCTTATGTTCGGCTTTAAAGACAACCTTGACCCGGGGCTTTGGGAAGACTGCCTCGAATGCATGAAAAAAACAGTGGAGGCTTAAATGCCAAGTAAACTTTATGTTGTAGGAATCGGTCCCGGCGCTTTTCAGGAGATGACGCCAAGGGCCCTGAAAGCACTGGAGGACAGTGACATTATATATGGCTATAGGACATACACAGAGCTTATAAAGGGCCTATTTAATGAGGACAAGCAGATCATCTCATCCGGCATGATGAGCGAAGAGGCCAGGTGCGCTGCTGCGCTTGCTAAAGCGGCAGAAGGCAACATTGTGAGCATTGTTTCATCAGGGGATCCGAATGTTTACGGAATGGCTTCGCTTATTGTTGAGCTCAACGGCGGCAAAGATGAAATAGAAATTGAGGTTGTAAGCGGAATAACCGCTGCAACAAGCGGCGCTGCGCTGCTTGGGGCGCCTTTGTCATCTGACTTTGCGGTTATCAGCCTCAGCGATCTGCTTACGCCCTGGGAGCTAATAGAAAAGAGGCTCAGGGCTGCAGCAAGCGCCGACTTTGCAATAGTGCTCTATAACCCTGCGTCAACAAAAAGGGATACGCACCTTGCCAGGGCGTGCAGCATAGTCGGCGAGTTTTACAGCCCCTCAACGCCATGCGCCATCGTGAGGAATATTGCAAGGGAAGGCGAAGAGGCGCTGCTGTTCACCCTTGCAGAGCTGAGCGAAGCAAAGGCTGACATGTTCAGCACAGTTTTTATCGGCAACAGCACGACTGTCACTCTTGGAAGCCATATGCTAACGCCCCGTGGCTATCACCTTAAGCGCCAATGAAAGCCCTCCTGTTTGCGGGAACGAGCGAGGGCAGAATAGTTGCAAACGCTTTAGCTGCAAATGGCGCTGACGCGCTTGTGTCTTTTGCTACAGAGTACGGCTTCTCATCAAGCGGGCTCAGCATGTATGAGCCGGGCGAAAACGATCAGCTGCAGGGCACGAAAGCTGTATTCGGGCGCCTGGACGAAGGCGGCATAGCGCAGCTTATTCGAACTCTCGGCTTTAGCGTTGTTGTTGACGCAACCCACCCGTATGCGTCAAGCGCCACTGAAAACATCAAAGCAGCAGCCGAAAGCTGCAGTATAAAGTACATTAGGGTTGCCAGGAGCATTGCCAGCGACAAAGATGCCATATGCTTTGGCGAACCCGGGCAGGCAGCCCGATTTCTCAGCTCAAAGAGCGGAAACGTCCTGCTTACAACCGGGGCTAACAGCCTGGAGGCATTTGCAAGCCTTGGCAGCAGGGTGTACGCGCGCATGCTTGCAAGCGAACAGAGCATTCAAAAGGCCCGGGCGCTGGGCATAGGGCCGGCGCAGCTCATATTGATGCAAGGGCCGTTTACAGAAGAGATGAACCTTGCCTGCTTAAGCTATGCGAAAGCAGCTTACATGGTAACAAAAGCGTCCGGCGAGAGCGGCGGGTTTGGCGAAAAGATCAGCGCTGCGGAAAAATACGGCGCAGTGCCTGTTATAATAGCCCCTCCTGCGCAGGAAGATGGCGTAGCTGTCGAAAAGGCGCTTGAAATGCTTGGCATAGCGCAAAGCGGCGAACAATCCGCCATCAAGCAGCCCAAGAGCATGTTTCCGGTGTTTATAAACCTTGGCGGCATGAAGGCCCTGCTTGTTGGCGGAGGCAATGTCGCACTGAGGAGAGCCGGATCCCTAAGCGCCTTTAGCGCTGCAATTACGGTAATCGCCATAAATGCATGCGATGGCATAAAGGGCATGGCCAACAGCGGGCTTGTGTCGCTGCAAGAGAGGGCTTATGAGCAAGGCGACGAATCCGGCTTTGATATCTGCATCGCAGCTACAAATGACGCGCGCCTTAACAGCGAAATAGCCCTTAGGGCCAAGAGCAACGGCACCCGCTACTACAATGACAGCTCCAATTCGCAAAACTCCAACTTTTTTTTCCCCGCCCTTGTGCATAAAGGCGCAGTGACAATAGGCATAGCATCAGATGGCGGCCATGATTCCCACCTTTTGGTGTCTGAAACTGCCAGCCGGCTAAGGGCATTGCTAAACGAGGTATAAATGGGCCAAACAGTAAAAATAGGAAGCAGAAGCTCAATTCTTGCAGTAAAGCAGTCAGAAATCTTTATTAAGGCTGCCAAAGAGGCGAACCCCGGCATTGATTTCGAGCTTATTACAATGGAGACAACCGGCGACAAAATACTTGGCAGAAACCTTGCAGACATTGGAGGCAAGGGCCTGTTTACAGCAGAGCTGGATAGAGCCCTGCTAAATGGCGATATCGATATATCTGTATCAAGCCTGAAGGATCTTCCTTCGCCGCTTGAAGCAGAACTGCCAATAGTGTGGCACTCAAAGAGGGCAGACCCTTTTGACTGCCTGGTGCTGCCCGAAGGAGGGCAGCTGGACCTGAGCCTGCCAATAGGCACTTCAAGCCTTCGCAGGATAGCGCAGATAAGGCTTATGTGGCCGGAGGCTGTATTTAAGGCCGTTCGCGGCAATGTCCAGACAAGGCTTCGCAAGCTAAATGAAGAAGGCTATAGCGCGCTGGTGTTTGCTTATGCAGGCCTTGAGAGGCTTGGGCTTGAAAATATCGCTTGGAAGAAATTTACGCCGTCCGAGATGCTCCCCTCTGCAGGGCAGGGAATAATCGCAGCCCAAAGCAGGAAGGGTTTTGACGTTTCGTTTTTAGAGAGCTCAAACGATTTTAGCTCCCGATGCGCAGCTATTGCGGAGAGGGCTTTTGTTGAAGCGATGGGCCTTGGCTGCGCTTCGCCGATAGCTGCATATGCTGAGCTTGACGGCAATGAAGTGTTTCTTAGGGCAATGGCTGAAATCGATGGCAACTGCCGCTTTGCAGAGCTCAGATCACAAACAGATCAAGCAAGGGATCTTGGATACAGGGTTTGCGAGCTGATCCAAAAGGGGAGCGCGCTATGAGCGCCGGTAAAGTCTGGCTTGTAGGAGCCGGCCCGGGGGACAGGGGCCTGCTCACGCTAAAGGGAAGCTCAGTGCTTGCCAAAGCGGATATAGTTGCATATGACGCGCTTGTCGGCCTTGGCGTTCTGTCTATGATTCCAAGCAGCGCTGAAAAGATAAATGTCGGCAAGCGCTCATCAAACCACACCATGCCCCAAGAGGATATCTCCGAAATGCTTGCAAGGCTGGCGCTGGAAGGGAAGAATGTTGTGCGCCTCAAAGGCGGCGATCCGTTCCTCTTTGGCAGGGGAGGCGAAGAGCTCGAAACGCTTGCCAAAGCTGGCGTTGCGTTTGAGGCAGTGCCCGGCGTCCCCAGCCCGATAGCCATTGCCGCATATGCAGGGATCCCTGCAACCCACAGAGACTTTGCCTCATCCCTCCATATAATAACAGCGCATACAAAAGAGCCGGACAAAGAGCTGGACTACAAGTCTATTCTGGCACTGGGCGGCACGCTTGTATTCATGATGGGGCTTAGCGACTTGGAGGCAATTGCCACAGGCCTGATAAATGCCGGGGCTGATCCCAAAACGCCTGCAGCAGTCATTTGCGAGGGCACAATGCCATCCCAGTTAAACGCTGTTTCAGACCTTGAGGGCATTGTCGAGCAGGCAAAGCGCATGGGCGCAAAGGCTCCTGCGATCATATATGTTGGCGGCGTTTGCTCGCTTGCAGGCAAGCTTGGCTGGAGAGAGGCTTTGCCGCTCTCAGGCGTGAGGGCTATAGTTACAAGGGCCAGCGCAAATGCAAGCTCTCTTGCAGAGGCTTTGCGCGATCTCGGGTGCGAGTCAATAGAGCTTCCATCGATAAAAGCAGAGCTTTTGCCGAGCGGCAGCCTTATTGCAGGCATTGCCAACTATGACTGGATAGCGCTTACATCCCCTACAGGGGTTGAAATGCTCTTTCGGCACCTTGATGCGCTTGGCATAGACATAAGAGGCGTCAAAGCCAAGTTTGCCTCGATCGGAAAATCCACGCAAGCCGCGCTGAGAAGATACGGCATACTCTCAGAATACACTGCAAGCGAGTCTAACGGAGCTGCGTTTGCCGAAGGGCTCTCTGAGCTTGTTAAGCCAAACCAGACGCTTGCAATCGCGCGCGCCCGTGAGGGCAGCAGCGAGCTTACAGAAGCGCTTGCGCAAAAAGGCGTCAACTATATTGATATAGCTACATACGAAACACTGCATGTCGGCAGTGATGTTGGCATGTACCTGGAAGCCGGTTTTGACTATATACTCTTTAGCAGCGGATCTGCTGTAGAAAGCTTTGCAGCATCAAGCCCGCAAAAAAGCTTTGAAGGCATCAAGGCTTTGTGCATCGGCCCGACTACAGCCAAAACAGCACTGGGCTACGGCTTTAGCGTTGAAGTCTCAAATGAGGCGTCAATAGCGTCAATGGTTGAAAAGCTTGTCAGCCTGGCTGCAAGCAGAAGGTGAAAACATGATAAAACGCCCAAGAAGGCTTAGAGACAGCGACAGGCTAAGGCGGCTTGCCCGCGAAACGCGCATCTCAAAAGACAGCCTTATCTATCCGATATTTGTTACACAGGCCCAAAGGGAGGAAATCCCATCAATGCCCGGCCAGTACAGGGAGAGCCTTGAGAGCCTGCCCGGGAGAGCAGAGGCGCTTTTAAATGCAGGCGTTTCGGCTGCACTGCTCTTTGGCATTCCTATCAACAAAGACGAAGCGGGCAGCGGGGCTTACAGCCCTGATGGCATAGTCCAAAAGGCTGTGGAGCTTCTCAAAAGGGAGTTTCCGGAGCTGTATGCAATTTGCGACACTTGCATGTGCGAGTATACCTCGCACGGGCATTGCGGCCATATAAACGAGGATGGCTATGTGGACAATGACAAATCCCTTGAGCTTATAGCCCAGACTGCCCTAAGCCAGGCCCAGGCAGGAGCAGACATGGTTGCCCCCTCTGACATGATGGACGGCAGAGTGGCGGCTATCAGGGGTATTCTCGACAGCGCCGGCTTTGAGCGAGTCTCCATTATGAGCTATGCAGCAAAGTATGCTTCCGCTTTTTACGGGCCCTTCAGGGAGGCAGCCGGCTCTGCCCCTGCATTCGGCGATCGCAAGCAGTACCAGATGGACTTTCACAACAGCCGCGAAGCTTTAAAGGAAATAGCCCTTGACATCGAAGAAGGCTGCGACATAGCTATTGTAAAGCCCGCGCTTTCCTATCTTGACATCATTGCAAAAGCGAAGAGCCAGACAAACATCCCTATCGCTGCCTATTCGGTAAGCGGCGAGTTTTCAATGATAAAGGCAGCGTCGGCAGCGGGCTATATAGATGAAGATGCTATAGTTGCTGAATCTGCTGTATCGATATTTCGAGCCGGAGCGGATATGCTTATAACTTACTACGCCGAGGAAATAGCTGCATTTGTAGCTTCAGGGAGGATAGGGTGAGCATTTTGGAGCGCGCCCGCTCGGTAATGCCGGGAGGCGTAAACAGCCCTGTTCGGGCATTTGGCGCAGTTGGCGGGAATCCGCCGTTTATAGCCAGCGCAATCGGCTCAAAGGTTACTGACGAGAGCGGCAATGAATACATTGACTACATAGGATCATGGGGGCCTGCGCTGCTTGGCCATGCGCACCCCGAAATAGTAAGCGCTGTTAAGCAAGCAGCTGAAAAGGGGCTTAGCTTTGGCGCAGCTACAAAAGCTGAAGTGGAGATAGCTGAGCTGATAATCTCGCTCGTACCGAACATCGAAATGGTAAGGCTTTGCTCCTCCGGCACAGAGGCAGCAATGAGCGCGGTAAAGCTCGCCAGAGGCTTCAGCGGCAAAGACAAGATCATCAAGTTTGAAGGCTGCTACCACGGCCACTTTGAGTCCATGCTCGTTAGCGCCGGATCCGGCGCTATGACATATGGCATCAGCGGGTCAGCCGGCGTCACTGACGGCGCAGCCAAAGACACTATAAGCGTGCCGTATAACAGCGTTGAATTGCTGCAAGAGGCATTTAGCCGCAACAAAGGCGAAATAGCCGCTGTGATTATAGAGCCGCTTGCAGCAAACATGGGGCTTGTAAAGCCCAAAGACGGCTACCTGCAGGCAATAAGCCAACTTGCCAAAGAGAATGGCTCTTTATTGATCTTTGATGAGGTTATTACAGGGTTCAGGCTTGGCCTTGGAGGCGCGCAGGATTTTTACAATATCGATGCAGACATTGTAGTGATGGGCAAGATTATCGGTGGCGGCATGCCTGTAGGCTGCTATGGCGCCAGGGCTGAGATCATGCAGTTTGTGTCGCCTCTCGGGCCTGTCTACCAGGCAGGGACACTGTCCGGAAACCCTGTGGCTGTGGCAGCAGGCTATGCCCAGCTTTCGCACTTAAAGAGCCGCCCGAGCATATATGCTGACATCAGCCAAAAGGCTGGCCGGCTTTTCGGCGAGCTTTCAGATTTGGCCGAAGGGCACGGCGCGTCGGTTGTATGGGAAGGCTCTCTTGGATGCCTGTTCTTTTCAGATGATCTGCCATACGATTATGAAAGCGCAAAGCTGTGCGATACACAGCGCTTTGCGTCCTGGCACGCACATATGCTTGCAAGCGGCATATACCTGCCGCCTTCCCAGTTTGAAGCGATCTTTGTTTCAGCAGCCCACAGTGACGAAGACATTAGCACAACAATATCAAAAGCAAAGGAATTCTTTAGTTAAGCATGGGAAACAAAGCGATAGTAATTCTAGCCCACGGCAGCAGGGAAGACCGAACGGTTGATACGCTGCACTCAATAGTTTCGCAAGTCAGAGAGCAGCTGGCATCAGAAGTTGATGCATTCGTTGAGGAAGCTTTTATGCAGTTTCGCAGCGAAAGCCTTAAGTACCGCCTTGACAGCCTCGTTGAGAGAGGTTATGAGGATATTGCCATAATCCCGTATTTTCTCTTTGACGGCGTGCACATAAAAGAAGACATACCTGCAGAAATTGCTGAGTTTGAAAGCAACAACCCGAATGTCAAGATAAAACTCGGCAAAACACTCGGCACAGACAGCCGCATGGCGTCAATTGTAACTGATCGCATTTTAGAGATCTTATGATCAATGAAGTATTGGTAGTTGGCTGCGGCATGGGCACGAGGGCAACTATGACATATGAAGCATATGAAGCGATAGCCTCAAGCGATGTCTTAATCGGATCAAAGCGGCTCATTGAAGAGTTCGGCAGCGGCAAAGAGTGCTTTGCCGCCATAAGCGCCAGCGGTGTAGCAGATGCGCTTAACCAAGCCAAAGGTGAAAAGGCGTGTGTTGCTGTTTCAGGCGATGCCGGCTTTTACTCGCTTGCGCGCTCTCTGAGCGGGCAGGAAGGCAGCACACGCTACAGGTTTATTGCAGGCATAAGCTCAATGTCAATGCTGGCATCGCGCTTTGGCCTTAACTGGGATGATATATCCTCCTGCAGCCTTCACGGCAGAAAATCAGACGGGGCTTCATTCGTTTCAAAGCATGAGAAATCCTTCTTTCTGCTGGGAGGCGAGGGTTCGCTAAATTCCCTTTTGGGCGAGCTATGCGATTCCGGCTTAGGGGAATGCATCTGCTATACAGGCTGCGATCTGGGCATGGCAAGCGAGTCTTTGATGCACGGCACAGCACACAGCCTTAAGGAGGGTGAATTTAGCAGCCTTTCTTGCTGCATTGTTATCAACCCTTTCTTTAGCCTAAGAAGCCAGAACATCCCCGACTCAGGGTTTGAGAGAGGCGAAGTGCCGATGACAAAGCAGGAGGCGCGCTCAGTAATAATATCAAGCCTCGCGCTTAGTGGCAGTGACATCCTCTATGATATAGGGGCGGGGACAGGCTCTGTTTCGATAGAGGCTGCCTATACTGCCCGGAGGGTATACGCTATTGAGCGCAATAGCGCTGCCATAAGCTTAATTGAAGCAAACATTAGAAAACATGCGGCTTATAATGTAAGCATTGTAGGCGGCAGCGCTCCGGAGGCGCTTAGCAACCTGCCTGTCGCCTCAAAGGCATTTATAGGCGGATCGGGCGGGGGGCTGAAGAGGATTGTAGAAGCTTTAGCTCAAATGAACCCGGGCATTCGAATATGCATAAGCGCTATAACGCTTGAAACTGCCTCAGAAGCGCTGGAAGCTTTGTCGGCTTTCAGCAACCTTGAAATATGCCAGTTGTCGGTTTCAAAAGCCAGGCTGGCAGGAAGCTACCATATGATGATGGGCCAAAACCCTGTCTATATTTTCACAGCAGGAGGGGAAGCTTGAAAGGCGAATTGACAGTCCCTCGAATAATGCTCTCATCTACAGGATCAGGCACAGGCAAGACCACTATAACAATGGCAGTGCTTGCATTGCTTAAAAAGCGCGGCTTAAAAGTTGCAGCGTTTAAAAGCGGCCCGGACTTTATTGATCCAATGTTTCACGAAAAGGCTCTGGGCGTGGACTCTGCCAACCTTGACATGCACATGCTTAGCGAGAATGCGCTGCTCAGCCTGATGGCCAAGAACTCGCAAGGCTGCGACATTGCAGTGATAGAAGGCGCTATGGGCTATTACGACGGAGTGGGCGTTACGCCGCAAGCGTCAGCCTCAGCCCTTTCATGCCTAACAAAGGCCCCTACAGCCCTAATCGTAGGCTCCCACGGCATGGGGGCTTCAATGCTCGCGCTTATATCGGGATTTTTGAACTATGGCGAAAATACCATCGCCGGAGCGATCTTTAACTATATATCAGAAAATTACTATAGCCGCATTTCGCAGGCTGCTGAAAGCCAGCTTGGCATAAGCGCCTTCGGCTATATGCCCCGCATGCAGGGAATTCATCTGCAAAGCCGCCAACTGGGCCTTATCACAGCCGACGAGATAGAAAACATCAATGAAATAATTGGCGCTTTGTGCGCTCAGGCAGAAAAGTCTATAGACATAGACGCCATATTGGCAGCTGCCGCAAAGGCGCCTGTTGTCGAGTTCGAGCGCATTGAGCCAAAGAAAGCTGTTGGCAGTGTTTGCGTAGCTGTTGCGCTTGATGAAGCTTTCTGCTTTTACTATAAAGACAGCCTGAGGCTGCTTGAAGAAATGGGCGCTGAAATTATTTATTTCAGCCCGCTGCATGGCGAGAGGCTGCCTGAGCCGGCTGACTGCCTTATACTGGGAGGCGGGTATCCCGAGCTGTACTTAAAAGAGCTTTCGGAAAACAGAAACTGCCTTGCATCCATTCGCAGCGCAATCGAGCATGGAATGCCTGTATATGCAGAAAGCGGAGGCTTTATGTACCTTCATGACTATATAAAAACCGAAAGCGGTGAGATATACCCTCTGGTTGGGGCAGTTAGCGGAAGCTGCGAAAACAAGGGCCGGCTTGTAAGGTTCGGGTACTGCGAGCTTGAAGCCATGTATGAGAGCTGCCTGTCTGAGCAGGGCGGCATAATTAAAGCGCATGAGTTTCATTACTACGACAGCACAAACCTTGGTGACGCTTTTGAAGTCCGAAAAGCAGGAGAGTCATGGCGCGCAGGATTTGCATACAAAAACCTTATAGGGCAATTCCCGCACATTAACTTCTGCTCTAACCCCCTGTTTGCTGAGAGATTTCTGATAAAGGCGATGGAATACAACAAAAGCAACAAAAGCAAAGGATAACTGCTCATGGCAAAAACACTAATGGTCCAGGGCACGATGTCCGGAGTGGGCAAGAGCATTATAACCACAGGCCTGCTTAGAATATTCAGGCAGGATGGCTATATAGCTGCTCCGTTCAAAAGCCAGAACATGGCTCTGAACTCTTATATTACAAAAGAAGGCTTGGAGATAGGAAGGGCGCAAGCAGTACAGGCAGAGGCTGCCGGCCTTGAGCCATGCGCTGCGATGAACCCTATATTGCTTAAGCCTACAACGGCCTCAGGCTCTCAGGTGATACTCAATGGCGAAGTTCTCAGCGTTATGGACGCTGAGCGCTATTATGAGCATAAAGCAGAGCTAATGCCCCACATTGAAAAAGCTTTTAGGGCACTCGCTGAAAGCAGCGACATCATTGTCATTGAAGGCGCTGGAAGCCCTGCTGAGATAAACCTGAACGAGAACGACATTGTTAACATGGGAATAGCAAAAAGATTCGGCGCCCCTGTGCTGCTTGTAGGCGATATTGACAGGGGAGGCGTCTTTGCTGCGCTGATTGGAACCCTGGCGCTGCTTGAAGACGGCGAAAGGGATCTGATCAAGGCGCTTATTGTCAATAAATTCAGAGGCAGCCTTGAAAGGTTCAGTGAAGGCGTAAGGCTGCTTGAAGAGCGTTCATTAAAGCCTGTAGCAGGCGTTGTTCCCTACATTGATATCGAAATAGAAGACGAAGACAGCCTCTCTGAGAGGCTATCCGGCAGAGCGGGCGGCGGCTCAATTGACATCGCTGCTATAAGGCTCCCGCATTTGTCCAACTTTACAGATATGAGCGCGCTGTCGCTTGTAAACGGCGTTAGCGTCCGCTACGCTTCAAGCGCCAGGGAGCTGGGAAACCCTGATCTGGTTATTGTGCCTGGCACCAAGAACACTATGGCGGATCTAAAGTGGATGAGGGAAAATGGCCTAGAAGCAAGAATACTCCGGCTATCTTCAGAAGGCGTGCCAATTTTCGGCATATGCGGCGGATACCAGATGCTCGGCAGAGAGCTTTCAGATCCGCTCGGAGTTGAAGAAGGCGGGGCCATGAAAGGCATGGGGCTATTGCCAATAAGTACTGTTTTTGAGCAGCAAAAGGCTCGAGCCCAATCTGAGGGGCATATAAGCATTACTGAAGGCTTGCTGGCAGGGCTCTCATCCAGTGTATATGGGTACGAGATTCACATGGGCGTTTCAGAGCTGGATGCAGGGGCAAGCAGCCTGGCTAGCATTAAAAGGCTTGGAGGCAATGATTACAGGCCTGATGGATGCCAGCAAGGCAATGTTTATGGCACATACCTGCACGGGGTTTTTGACTCTGAAGAATTTGCGGGCAGTTTGTGCTCTCGCCTGTTTAGCCATAAGGGCCTTGATCCCAAGGATGTTGCAGCTGTTGATATGAAGGCATTTAAGGAAAGCCAGTATGATCTCCTGGCAAGCCACTTAAGAGAGCACCTTAACATGGAACTAATATACTCTATATTGCAGGAGGCGACATTGTGATAAAGGCAACCAAGCCTGAAGACATAGAAAAGGAGAGCTTTTCTATAATTTCATCAGAGCTTGAAATTGAGCTTGACAGTGAGAATGAGCTTGTTATAAAGCGGGTGATACATACAACCGCTGATTTTGAATTTGCGCAAACCTTGAAGTTTTCTGAAGGAGCTGTTCAAAAAGGGATAGCCGCGCTTAAGGGAGGGGCTACGATCATTACTGACACAACCATGGCGCTTAGCGGCATTAATAAGCCCGCCCTAAACAGCTTGGGAGCAAGCGCTGTATGCTTTGTAAATGACCCTTCAGTTGCACAGAAAGCAAAAGAGGCAGAGATTACAAGATCACAGGCTGCAATTGATGCGTCACTTGAGATCAAAGGGCCGAAAATTTATGCAATCGGCAACGCCCCGACAGCTCTAGTCAGGCTGCATGAGCTTATGCAAAGCGGCAAAGCTTCACCCGAGCTTGTCATTGGGGTTCCGGTAGGCTTTGTTAATGTTGTAGAGTCAAAGGAGCTTATCATGGCAAGCGATGCGCCTTATATAGTAGCGGCCGGAAGAAAGGGAGGCAGCAGCATTGCAGCAGCAATTATAAATGCAATGATGTATCAGATCCAAAGGCCTTCGCTGTACGCTGTTTAGGCTGCAGCTATGCCTTGCCAGAAAGGCAATAAAGTGCCCAGCGCCTAAGCGCAATAATCCGGCAAGAGACAGCATGCCCTGCTGTTTCGGGAACAATCGCTTATGCGCTTTCGGCACAGCCACTGCAAGGCGCAAAATGCCCGGGAGCCAAAATGCTATATATACTCTGTTTCGGCGCCTAGCGTAAATGTAGAATAAAAGCTTCTTTGCCTATAAGTGCCTCTTAGCGTATAATTCCCCGGTTCTAATATATGATCCTTAAAGGCCAAATGAAATGTAGTCACCAGCTTTGGCTGATCATCGCTCTGCTCATACCATATCCCTCGGGCTGCATTTTCGTTTTCAAAAGAAATTTGGACAGGCTTCTTTTGCTTGAAAAAGGAAAATGTGCCATCCGGGCTTGTTCTTTCTAAGGCCAAATCTGTAAGATCCGAAAGATCAAAGGTGCCCTGCTGCTGTTCAAAGCCAAAAAACAGCCCCGCTATTGCCTCCAGTTCGCCATAATATGAAAACCCAACTCTGAATAAATCGTCGGCATTGGCTGGCAGCATGGGCATATCTTCAGCTTCAACCAAAGCCCAAGCGTCAAAGTCCACGCCTTTATAATTTCCTTGCATTCGATAATTGCCCTGTTCCAATAAGCTTTCTTCAAACAGAGCATGCACTAAAGTATAAGGCGCCACGTCATGGGGGTGCTGCTCGATATTTGCCTCGGCAAATATCAGGCTATAGTCTATAGGCTTGCCATTGCATGTTATCTCCAATGCTCCAAAATCACTCTGGCTCAGCTCACTGGCTGCTTCCCTAAGGCAAAACCATACCCCGTTAAGGCCAATAGTGATGCCATCGCGGCTTATTGCGCTAAAATCGGCTAATGAAAATTCAGGCGGAGTGACAGGTTCATAAGTCAGGTTATCCGGAGCTTTTGAGCATGCAGCAACCATCAATAAAGATGCAATCAACAAGATAAAAACATGCTTTTTCATATAATACCTTCCATTGTTGCGGCTATTGGCGGGCACCAGATATAAGCCATGCCAAAGGGCAAGCTATATAAGATTTTTTGCCTGCAGTGCAAGCGGCTGCGCCTGATGGCCTCTAAAACCATGGCAGCATTGCTTTGCTGATCACAGCATTATTTTTGCCAAAAGCCTTATATGTAACCAGCCAATGCTTATGGCCAGTGCAATTTTTTTGTTCGAACTGCTGCAGGAAAGAATTCGTTTTGGGGCTAAAATGCATGATTTGTTCAAAAATCGCAATGAAAAAGGCAGAGTGGGCAATATGAAGGCAGAGTTTACTTCTTAGTTGCAGCCATTGCAACCAGCGCAATGTCTCCATTAGCATCAGCTTTCAGAAATTTGGCGTCAAAGTCTCCGCCATCTCCAAACTCTTTTGCGAAGTTATCAATGCACCAATCTGCCCATGGCTGCCACACAGCCTTTGAGTCCTTTATGCTGTAGCTTGAAATGATCTCGCATAGGCCTGTTTTCTCCCAAAGATGGCGCCACCATTTGTCGCTATGCAGCGTAAACAATTCAGGAAACCACAATTCTTCCAAAGTATCAGGATAGCCTTTCTCGAATTCAGACGCAAGGCCGGGGACGACAATTCCAAGCTGGCCACCGGCCTTCACAAGCTTTGAGAATATATCAGTGAAGTAGGAATCGCTTGTGCCGAAGTAGTGGTAGCTGTCAATTGCGACAGCGATGTCAAAGAAGCCTTCTGCGTACGGCAATGCATGGGCTTCTGCATGGATTGGAAATACACTGTCTGCAACCCCAGCCTCTTCAAACCTCTTCAGGTTGTCAGCAGCACTAATCCACAGGTCAGTTGCAAAGACAGTAACTCCATATTCCTTTGCCAAAAATATGCTGGTAAGGCCCTTACCGCACCCTAAGTCAAGCACTTTCATCCCGGGCTTTAGGCTAAGGTGTTCACAAAGATCCTCAATGAGCCATAAAGGGTTTGGCCCCATCCAATTTTGTTCTACCCATGCATTATCATATTTTTCTGTTCTTGGATATTTTTTCATAATTTCGCCTCTCCTGCATTATACAGTACCAGGAACCAATGCGGTGAATTTTTAACCTGGCGATACAGGGCGCAGATCAAGCAGGGCATTTGCTATGTTTGGTGCCGGCATGCCAGACATTTCAGAGCTTCTTAATGCTGCAATCGTATTGGCCCGGTTAAGCGTGCATATCATGCTTGATTGTTAGTATCATCAATGATTTTTACCAGATCAGCCAGAGCATTGGGAGTTATTAAGCCGAATTGCAGCTTTTGCAGTGTTCAGCAGCAAGCAAGCGCGAAGCATGCAACCACTACACTGTAAAGCTGCTTATCTAAGCTGCTTTACAGCTATCTTGCACATTCTGCTTGCATACGCTATGCCTACAGCAACAACAGTTTTGTAGCCCTGGACACCCTTGGAGTGCCTTTTAGCAATAATCTGATCGATAGCCTCCTCTGATTTCTCAGAAAGGCTGCCGCCATCGCTTTTTACGGTAAACTTCTCTTCAATAACAATTGCAGCGCTCAGAGACTCGTTAGTGCATAAAATGTCGATATGCCCATCGCCGGACTCGGCTTCGCTTTTCACATCCCAGCTGCTGCAAGCAAGCAGAACAGCTGTAATTAGGTGGCAGTGCCTATCCTGGCTTATCTTGAAGCTTCCATGGGCTGCAACGCCATCCCTGGCGCTAAAAACATTTTCAAGGAGATCGTTAATCACAGCCTCTGCCTCCTCAGCATTTCCTGCAAGCAAAGCCGTATATAGCCCATCGGCCTTTGCCTCGTCTATTGGCATAGACGAGATTGCCCACGAAAGCGCATCTTGCCTCAGCGCGTCCCTAATCTCAAGGTTGGGCGCCATGAGCTCATAAATATGATTATTTACCCTCCTAACCCATGTGAGGTAGCCTGCCATGAACATCATGCCCCACAAAGCCTCGCTGTCTGGAATGTCTATTAGATCTGTGTATGTTGCCATAATAGGCGCATCTGTATCGATTGTGCCTCCATTAACCAGATCCTCAATTGAAGCCAGCGCTTAAAGCCGTCTTGCCTCAGAATATCCCGCACTAAGCTGTTCGAAGCTGTGTTTGCCCAATGCCTTTCCAGTTCAGCGCCTGGCTCAAGGATCATATCGTAGCACGCATTCACGACAGACCATGGGTTGTAAACCTTATAGCTTCCCATCCTGTAGCCG